>Ga0209589_1010770_pt1 | contig 13187 bp, 11 predicted proteins | sample CowpeawhiteBW_FD_187525 | JGI IMG/M metagenome (GOLD analysis project Ga0209589, IMG submission 187525) | Root nodule microbial communities of legume samples collected from California USA - Cow pea white BW (SPAdes) (version 2) | ecosystem: Host-associated > Plants > Roots > Nodule | place: USA...
AATACATTATTAATTTAAAAAAAAAAAAAAACACTTATTTGACATTGTTTTTTCTTGATTTCATATATAGGTATTACTTGACATTGTTGTACTTATGAAGGACATATATCTCAAAATAATGTGTAACAACCAAAAGAGACAACGAATGTGAGGAAAGGAAAAAACAAGTTGTGAAACAGAACCGTTGTAGAAATGACCAGAATTAAGGTTAAAAATAGAATAGTAATTCTGTTATGGTAAAGTTGACCGGAAATGACTTCGGCGAAATGAATAAGATTGGAGTAAGAGTGTGATTGATGAGAATAAAAAAAGGAAAGGAAAGCGTGAGAAAAAGAAAAGAATGGGGGTATATCTATAAAAAAGAAACTCGCCATTCTTGAATTCACAACCTGAACCATTAATCTCTCTTCCTCCGATTCCCGCTAAATGGATTCAGCGACAACAGCTCCTCCCACGTTGCAGGAGCTGGAGCTCGACAACCTCAAAGCTCTCAAAGTCCTAGGAAAAGGTGCCATGGGGACCGTCTTCCTCGTCCACGACACCACCACCAACAACGCCCCCCTCGCCTTGAAAGTCGTCGACAAAACCTGCGTCCACGCAAAACTCGACGCCGAACGCCGCGCGCGTTGGGAAATCCAAGTCCTCTCAACCCTCTCCCACCCCTTCCTCCCTACCCTCCTCGGAACATTCGATTCCCCACAGTTCTTAGCGTGGGCCATTCCCTACTGCCCCGGCGGCGACCTCAACGTCCTCCGCTACCGCCAAACCGACCGCGCCTTCTCCCCCACCGTCATCCGCTTCTACGTGGCGGAAATCATCTGCGCGCTCCACCACCTCCATTCCATGGGCATAGCATACCGTGACCTCAAACCAGAAAATGTCCTCATCCAAAACAACGGTCACGTCACCCTCACCGATTTCGACCTCTCCCGCAAACTCACCCTCAAACCTAAACCCCATCTTCCTTCAATCCCCGTCCCCAATCCAAAAGTCAAAGAACCCCGCCGCAAACACCGTCGCAACTTCTCCCGCTGGATCCCCCTCCCTCCCCTCGACGGGAACCGAAGGAAGGCCACCACCAACGCCCTCAAGAAGGCCAAGTCCGCGCGAGTCAGCCCCGTGAGTAGACGAAAACTGAGTTTCTCCAACGGCGAGCGCTCCAACTCGTTCGTCGGAACCGAGGAGTACGTCTCACCGGAGGTCGTTCGAGGCGACGGCCACGAGTTCGCCGTTGATTGGTGGTCCCTCGGAATACTCATCTACGAAATGCTCTACGGTACGACTCCGTTCAAGGGCAAGAATCGCAAGGACACGTTCCGCAACGTCCTCACCAAGGCGCCGGAGTTCGTCGGGAAGAGAACCGCGCTCACGGACCTCATCGAGAAGCTCCTGACGAAGGATCCGACGAGGCGGTTGGGATACACGCACGGCGCTGCGGAGATCAAGGAGCATGAGTTCTTCCGAGGGGTGAAATGGGACCATTTAATTGAGGTTGTGCGGCCGCCGTTCATTCCGTCGCGGGACGACGGCTCCGCGGAGTCGTTGGAGAAGCTTTCCGCCGGGAATTCTGGCGTGGATATTAGGGATTACTTTCAGAATCTTAGATCGGTGCCATCTTCACCGTCAGCGTCAGCGTCAGCGTCAGCCTCCCCATCATCGCCGCGGTGGCGGTTTAAGAAAAATGTTTCTCTAACGGAATTCTAACCCACGTGCATGCGCACTGTAGCACGTGCGAGTTAGTTATTCTTTTGAGTGATATTGCAATATTGAGTGTATAGAATAACGGTAGATTGGTTAAAAACGGAATTAGCAATGTTAGTTAGTACAAACTTCAAACAGTTAAGAGTTGCAGAATACGATTTTTATGAACCTTTTTCTCTCCTCACATCGTCCTGTTTTGTAACAGCTTTATGAATCACCTCAATAGCAAAAGGGGTACAACAACAATGGCAGAAAAAAAATAAGAACATCACTTTTCATCAAAAGAAAAAGGTAATTAATTTTTAATCTTTCAAGAAAAGATCATAAAAAAATATAACACTATAAATCCAACTCATACATAAATTATTTAACAAGCGTGTAAAAAGAGATCACTTTTTACAGCGACTGATCTACATGCAAAACTATGGGACAATTGCCTCTGAAACAACTTTACTTTTACATAAATCATATTCTCTCAAGAAACATTTTTTAGAATGAAGACAAATTTGTTTATATATGAGGTAAAAGAAAAAAGTTTATATTAATTTTACCTTTTTAATTTTTATAGAAGATAAAATATTATGCAACATTTTTAAAATATAAAAATGTGTAGAACAATTTGTAGAATCCTAGATTATTAGTTACTTTTGTCAAAATAATTTGTTTGGCCGTATGAAAAAAAAAAGGTTCCTGGTTTCTTTGTTGCACGTAGATAATGAATGGTTAGAATGTTGGGTCTGGAGCGTAATGAATGAATGAATATTGTTCAAAAACTGACATCATTGTAGTGATTTTGGACGGTAAGAAAGTGGTCATAAAATTAAAGAGTTTAACTGTAATCTTCAAGTTGCATCGAGTGCGAATTATTACAAATCATGGCTTTTAACAAGTTTACCCGTGTAAAGTTTATATTACCTTTATTATATTATTATATTTTCATTTTTTTTTCTTTTTGAATGTGATACCCATGTTACATCGAGGGAGCCATTTGATGCCTAATTGGCTTTTCAGTACGTTTGTTTAGGGTAATATCATGTCATCATCACAATAATTAATAACACTCTCAATTAGGTAAATGCTTGAGTAATTAGTTTAAGTAAATTATGTGGGACTCTCTTTAAATACATCAAGTTCATTTTGCATCTTGTCTTAAAATCAACTTCCATTTAACTAATTTTACCATGCTTTAAGTGTCCATAACATAACTTTAGGATCCTTCCTACGCCATTATGAGATACTAATTAAAAGTATACAACTTTTTCTCACGTGCTTATCAGAAGTTTTATGTTGCAATTTTATCATAAATATTTGATTTATTTTAAAGTTAAACATGTAATTTCTAAACTTGATATCAAATTGTAATTTGTCTTTGTCTCAAACTTTAATATATTTTTGTCCACAAATTTAAAATAAATAAATAAATATAATTTCTTAATAAAAAGTATTTTAAGTTGTCATTTGAATTAAAATGTATTAAATTTAAATAATTCAAATATCAATCTAAAATATCATTTAATACGTAAAAGAAAAAAGGTTAACACAATTAGATTAAATGGATTATATTTATCTATTTGTAAAGTTTGAGATCAATTTGTATTAAAATTTAAAATAAAGAAAATTTTCAATTTTGCACCAAGGTTTAATTACTAAAAATATATTTATATATTTTTTAAATGGATTCCACCCATATTAAAGTTGTTCTCATTTATATAAAAGATATTTTAATCGAGTTAAACCAATTTTTATACGTTTTTGCATTAAAATGTGAAAATTTTGGTACGCGAAGGTGTGTTCATATAGAAATTGTTCTGGTCAAGAAAAATGGGAGATAATTCTTCACCAAAACAATATGAAAGCTTTAAGACTTATTTAGGTCAAAAAAAACTCTGTCCCTTGACCATGGGAGTAATACTCTTATTTATATTATAATCAGTTACAAAATATTGATCCCCAAGATTCACCAAATAATAACTAAAAGCCTCCCCCCTATCTAATTCTAAGATATTCATAAAAATAACCACTTTTCTTGGGAAACGGCATTATCTTTTACCTTCCACAAATATAATAACCACTCTACTAACCAAAAACACCACGAAATACAAAACTGATCAATGCCACCCCCTCGCCATCATACCGAGACAAAATACCGCGGTGACAGCCTCTCACGCCCTCTCGGTCAAAAGCCGACCTCATCTAATCAACATCTCAACTCGTCAACTTACCGAGACAAAACCAATCTTTCTCTCAACCCTCAACCGACTCCCTCCAGTCCAGGACAGAAATAGATATAGTATTATGTGTAATTTTATTTTAATGGCTATAATATTTATTCTTTTTTCTTCCATACTTTTACTTTATTTTATGACACAGAAACATAACTAATAATGAAACATACAAAGTCCAACATACACTATAAACGCCTAAATTTGTTAAGTATATTGTCGTGTACTCGATAAATGGCCGTGTATATGAAGAAAACATTTGCTCTGAAATATATAGTTTACTTCAGCAATCTCAAAAATGGTTTATGATATCTCGAGATAAAGTTTTGTGAAAATAACAAAAAAAAAAAAAATAGTGATATCTATACTATCTATAACAATATATAAAAATAATACCAGTATCCACATTTTATATCCACTTTTATCTTTAACCATTATTCTAAAAAACTCTTCTTAACCGTCATTTTAAAAACATCTTTTATCTTTAAAAATTATTTTAAAAATTTATTTTGTGTATATATTTTATTTTTTTAATTAACATCTAACAATTATTTTAAAAATTATTTATATATTTTTTATTGGTCTTAACTTAAATATTTATAAAAATTAAAAAATACAAATACACCGATACGACAGTTCTTATGTGTTCACTTGTATTATATAAAGAAATTCCATCTTGTACACATTTTATTTTCAAATTTATTTTTTAATTACTTTTTAAATCAAAAGTACTTATTTTATCAATTTTATCCCAAATGATTTTTTTTTAAATTTAACCGTTGTTTTTTTTATTTGACAGTTTTATTCTAAAAGTTAATTGAAATTAAAATAGCTATTACAATAAAAAATTATGTAAAAGAATAAACATTACTTATAGTAAAATTGTGAAAAATATTTAAATTTACTTTGATAATTACAATAATAATAATAATGATAATAAATTTATTATTTTTTGTTATCATAAAAAAATGTAAATTCACATGTGTATAGTGCATTTGTTTTTATTGGTTATAAATAAATTAAAAGGAAAATTTATATTTATATTTTAAATAAACTAAACTTAATTTTTAAATTCAAGGGTTGAGGTAAATAATGTTTTTAATGAAATTTAAACTTCAACCATTAACGTTACATGAATCTGTATACAACGGATGAGAATGAAACTGATTGAAAATGTGTTGAAAAAAAAGTGGCCATAGAAATTAGGAAAGTCCATATGAATTAGGAAGGACATAGCCAATAAGATTGGGCTGTTACTTCCTACACCCCCATCAAATATTTTCCTGCACCCATCATTCTAGATTTTATTTTCTGGAATGCATTAAATCACTTACATAAAGATTTTTCCCGAAGACACTCACTCACTTTTATGGAAGACACTCATCCACTCCTATTATGAAAAAAAATTATCAAAAATTTTGATGGGATGCTGAAAAACATTGATAGAGTGCAAGAAGTAACAGCCATAAGATTGCAACTCAGAGTTAAATTGTAAATTAGCTTGTCGACCCAAAAATCATGTGCTGTTGTTGAGTTTTTTTTTTTCTCTGCAGGGCCGAAATCGGAATTAGAGTTGAGCCTAGAGTGTGATCCATTTAAAGCTTTGGCTTCCTGTACCCCCAGCATTACTAAATGCAGGTCAATATTAAAAAATTAAAAGACTAAAATACTTTCTTTCCATAAATCATATTTCAAAAATTCCAAAAATGCTTGTTATGGAAAATTTTCAGAACAAATAATCCATAAATTAATTTTTACAAATGATAAAATAATTATTTTGAACATTGGGGTTCACAAAGAAATTGTAAGAGTGCAGAAGAAAAAGAAATTCTTACTTCTATTTATCTATCTGATTTAGGGTGTGTTCCTTTGATAGGATGGATATGGGGGAGAGTGTGAAGATAAATTTGTGTAGATTTGGGTGGATGAATTTTTGTGTTTTTTTGAGTGGATTTAGAGGTTAAAGTGAGTAGATTTTGAGATAAATTTTATGAAAGTTAGTGAAAGATTTGATTGATGTGATAAATAAAATAAATTGTAAAAATAGATAGAATTAGAAAGTTACCAAAATACCCTTGACGAAAAAAGAGAATGATTTTGTAATTTGATGTTATAAAAATAATTATAATTAATTAATACGAATTAAAAAAATATTAAAATTATATAAAATTTTAAAATAAAAAAAATTAAATTTTTATGAATGTAAAATAATTATACAATTAAATTTTAAAAAAATTATATAATTAAATTTTAAACTAAAGTTAAATAAAGTTAAAAAAAAGTTAAAAAAATTAAAAAAAAAAGTCAAGAAAAAAGTAAAAAAAAAAAAAAAAAAAAAAAAAAAAAAAAAAAAAAAAAAAAAAAAAAAAAAAAAAAAAAAAAAAAAAAAAAAAATAAAAAAAAAAAAAAAAAAGGCACCAACGACACCGGTGTCGTAACCGGTGTCGCGCTCCTTTGAAAACAAGGCACCGGTTACGTAACCGGTGCCGCCCTCCTCTTCATTCACAACACCGGTGCCCACACCGGTGCCATCCCACACCTCACGCAACAATCACAACACCTCACCACCTGCAAGACATCGGTGCCATCCAGCCGTACAAGACCTGCTAGTGCCATCCCACTCCTACCACCACCCCAACACCTGCCACACCGGTGCACCACTCACCCTGCAACACTTCCAACACCACTCACGCCACCATGGTAGAGGACGAATATTGTACTGCGTGTGAAAGTAAAAACGAGGATAATATGGTAATGTGGTTGATAATACTCGCTAATCTTCAACTTCTATAGTGGATGAAAAAATTTGTGCATCCCTCAAATCCGCCCTCGCTTATCGGTCCTAATCAATGCAATGGAACACAATTTAAAAATGAATCCGCGCTCGCTTATTCCCTTCTACAGTTACATCCACGCAAGAGAACACGCCCTTAGGGTTGAAGAGATATAATCTTTGGTATTTTTGTTCATTGGGAGAAATGTTGCAAGTAGAATGTTTAGGTTAGAGTTTGATAAGGTTAAATCATTTCATAACAGAAGTAATTTTTTTTAACAAAATTTTAAGTAGATCTCCTCTTTTTATTAGACTTACTTAGGTTTTTATTTTAAAATATTTGTTGTAATTAGGTCTCTTTTTTATTTGACTCAATTATTTTTCATTGGTAGTACAAAAATAAGAATATCTGAAATGATTTAACCGTTTGGTAAAGTAACACTAATTATTTTGTTTTGTTCGCTTTAAATTTACTAGAACTGTCAAAATGGGTTGGAACCTGCGAGTCAATCTGGTTCACCACGAGTTCGGGTTGGGTTGGGTTGAAATTTTTTTACAAATTTCAATACAGATTGATTTTTGACCCGACTCATTTAGAATCCAACTCATCCGGGTTGAACTCGTGGTGAGTCGGGTTGCCCGTATATAAAAGGGTCACACAAGTGTTTTTTATTTTTTTATTAAGTTGGGCTTTATATTTGGGTCATGTTAGGTTATTTTTTTTATCCAACACATAAATAATTTGTATTTTTTATTTATTTTGGTTTGTATTTGGATTGTATTAAAGTTTATTTAGATTTTAATTAGAATTACAATTTAGTTTTGACTGAAAAAAAAAATAAAAAAATTATTTTTTTAATTAAGTGAACCCGTGAGCCAACCCGTTTAACCCACCAACCCGTGGTGGACCGAGTCGGGTTCGAATTTTTTTGGCTCGCTAAAAAGTGAGCCAGGTTAGATTGGCTCACTAAATCATCAATCAGTGATGGGTCGAGCCGGGTCGAATCGGATTACCCGTTTTGATAACTCTAAAATTTACATAACCCCACACAACATAAATCATACTAGTTTAAACAAGACAAAATAAACATACTAAAGGTAAACAAGTAAACAAGAGTATGTTGTATCAAAGTTTTAATAAATATTTTAAATTTAAGATTCATTTTTTATTGAATCATTCTCATGCGATGTAAATGCATCTCCAGATTAAGAATGCGTTTTTTTTTTTAAAAGAAAAAACTATTTCAATAATTATAGTTTCAAAACATTAAGGTCATTTTCCTTTGTCAAGATGGATTTGGAGGAAAGTATAAAAATAAATGTGTGCGAATTTGAGAAGATAGAAATGTGTGTGTTTTTTAGTAGATTTAGAGAATAAAGTGATTGAATTTAAAGATGGATTTTGTGAAAGTTAGTAAGATATCTGATTTATGTAATAGATAAAAAAATTGTAAAAATAGATAAAATTTCAAAGTTATCAAAATATTTTTGATGAAAAAATAGAATGATTTTATAATTTGATGTTATAAAACAATTAAAATTAAATAATACGAAATTAAAAAAAATAAATATTAAATAAAATATTAAAATAAATAAATATTATTTTATATGATTGAAAAAATAATTACCACACACCGGTTACGTAATCGTATCACACACATATCACTCTACTCGTATAAAAACATAATACCGATTATGTAACAAGTGTTATCACTCACACACCACCACTCTTCCCACACCTCACACAAGTTCATTCACATGCAAACATCTTCCACTCTTCATAGTGCAGGATTATATTGGTAAAAGGTCATATATCACTCTCAAATCTTCTTTTTTTGCAAAAATGAGATAACAATGTCATCCCATAAATTGACACTTCCATTTATTTGTATATCCATTTAAAAGAACGTACATTTGTCCACAAATCCATCCTTTTAAATAATTACAAACAATGTTATCAGTTAAAACGAATATCAAATAATTCAAAAAAGTTATTAAAAAATACTCAGACATGAAATTTGTAAATTTTATAAGAAAAAAAAATTAGATGATATAATGAAACTCAAATATAATAAACTAAGATTATGTGATTTTGTTACAAGATTTATATATTGTATTTTCATTTATCTCTATTCTTTTTATATGTATTTTAATTTAAGATTATTTGTAAAAACTAATAAATATAATAAGTTTTAAATTTTAGTAAAATAATGACGTAATTTTTTATTTTTCATTTTTCTCTCTCTACTTTAAAAAAAAAAAAAATATATATATATATATATATATATATAAAGATTAAAAATGTAGGAATATAATTTTTAATTTATAATAAACAATAAAAAAAAATAAAAGAAAGATGATACGAGAAGAAGAAAAGAAGGAAAAAGATGTTGACCAAGGTTTGACTAATGGGCAGTTCGGAACATAAATGCACCTCGTTCCCACCATCATCTTCACCTTAACCAATAAACATTCATTGGATATGGTTTTTATTATGCCCTTTCAGTTCCATCCATCACTCCTGAATTTCTTCTCTTGTCTTTTCTCCCACCGCCTCCATCTTTTCTAGTCTTTCAACACAATCACAAAAACCTCTCTTTTCTTTCTGCTTTTCTTTAGCTGTGCAGAAAGAAATGACCTTCACCTCAACCCCCACAGCTGCATTGCACTCAAGGTGATGATGATGATTTATATTTTCATATTTAAGTATACCCTTTTCTTTTCCGTCATCACTTCCCTCGTTTTCTGCATCACTTTTCCACCTTCAAAAAACCAGTAAAATCTGACTCCTCAGTGGGGCTTTCTGCAACCCTTACTCTCCGCACAACCCCTTCTCTCTTCTTCACATTCTCACTTTCTTATCTCTATTTCATGCCATTAAGAACCACACCACTTTGCTTCACAAGGGTATGTATGTTCTTTTTACTTATAAATGTGACCCTGGACCTCTCTAAGCACCTCCATTGTCCTATATACACACATGCATTTAATATTTAGCCTTTTCTTTCCCTTCCTTCTGCAACACTTTTCTTCTCATTTTTTACATCCCCCTCTCTCTCTTCCTTTTTATGGCCATGATGGGTAGACCCTGACCGACCCGATTGTTATTGTCATCAGTGTGCAAGTGCAAGCTTATTATTATTAAAAAAATTACGAAAGGCTGGTGTTAATTATTGTTGGGGGTGTGGTAATGAGTGGTGAGGATGGGTAAAGCACCTTGTTGTGAGAAACATGGAGTCAAAAGGGGAGCTTGGACTCCTGAAGAAGACCAAGCCTTGGTTGACTACATCAAGGAGCATGGTCATGGAAGTTGGCGTACACTTCCCAAACATGCAGGTGCACTTTCTTATCATTCCCTTTTCTTTTTTCCTTCTTTATTTCTTTTATCCCTTTCTTCTTCCTTACTTTTGCATTTTCTTGTAAAGTAGGAGAACTTTTATTTTTCTTTTTGAAAGTTTTGAAGATAGGGAAGAATAGAGATTGTTTTCTTATGGGTGAAGTTTTCGTTTTTCTCTTTGATAAACTCCAATCTCAGTGTGACTTGTTTTCAGAATGAAGAAAACCAGATTGTTGTTTTTCTATTGCTCTATTCTCGTGACACCAATTTCTGCATGTTATGGCACTTTTTATGTTCTGCGCGTGCGGGGGTGGGGGTCCGTAAGTACAGTCCTTCATAGTAATGGACCATTGAAAACAGTTGAATAATCGTGTTATCATCAAGTACTTGTCATAACCTAATTTGTTGGCATATGCATAGAACTTTATCTTGATCCAATTGTACTTTCCCCTTGAAAATTGTTTTGGAAATTTGTGTTTACCGAGGGATTTGAAGCTTGCTATGCAGAGGGTGTAAAATATTGATACACTGAAAGGAGAAAGGTGCAGACATGGTTATGACTTGTAAAGATGGATTAATTAGTCTGTGAAAAATCATTTAATTGACCTTTGCTTACAACTAGGTCTCTTACGATGTGGAAAAAGTTGTCGGCTTCGGTGGATAAACTATCTTCGCCCTGGTATCAAACGTGGCCCATTTACCAGTGAAGAAGAAAGCACAATTGTTCAACTCCATGGAATGCTTGGCAATAGGTACTACATTGTTCCATTTGTTTGTTAAATTCTACATGCGTATACCCAAACCCTCTTGGTCCTAAAGTCTTATTTTACTCATAAGCTGCTCAATAATTAGTAAACATGTTGCATCTTCAAAAAATGTGTCACTTTAACCCCAATGGATATTGTTTCTGTTTCAATGCTTAATGTTCTCATCTTGTTATTCTTTTGCCATTATGGATCCTTAATGTACTAATTAAAAACTCAAGGAAAATGAGGAGTTTCAAGTTTCCCGACAAGATAATGATAATGTAATCTAAGACCTACATATTCTCATACTTTGATGTTTGGTTGCATTAGTCTGTGATATTACATTCACTTTGCATATAAACTGGAAATAACCATGCATTCTCTTAGGTGGGCTGCTATAGCATCCCAATTACCTGGAAGAACAGACAACGAGATTAAGAACTATTGGAACACCCATCTAAAGAAGCGTCTCCTTCGATCATGTCATTCCCTAAGAGAAAAACAGTCATGTCTGGTTCTGGATCAAACTGTTGTCAAGTCAGAATCTCCTTCTACGCGTCACATGGTACAATGGGAAAGTGTAAGAGTTGAGGCAGAGGCAAGGTTGTCAATGGAATCCTCATTGCTCAATTCATGGCCAAAGAGTTCGACATGCCCTGATCACTTTCTTCATCTTTGGCATTCTGAGGTTGGAAATTCATTTCGCATGGTCAAGGGAAAGGAAGGAGTTGTTGTGAGTCAAAGTCCTGTATCACATCCTTCATCTTCATCTAAATTGGAGTCTTGTTCAGATGTGTCATTGCAGGTGAAAAACAATGGAACTAGTAGCCTAAATCCATGCATTGAGGATGTGAACATGGTTCATGAACAGATAAGTAGCTACAAACCAAAGCTTGATGACACAGCTGGGTCTGACTCGGGCAATTATGAATTTCTTGATACTTCAGATTCTGCATTAAAGCACCTACTACACATGTCTGATGGTGATGTTGGATTCTTGGGACAGAATGATAATTTCTTGAATCTCCTTGATGCTACATGTGACCAAGATAGTTTCTTTCATATCTCTGCAGAGAAAGGCAATCTTTGAACTGACAAGAAACTTTTCTTTGCCTTTTGTGATGATTTCTTCATTTTTGTAAATGCACTCACCATGTAGCTGGGTTTTCAATAGTTGCTCAAGAGGGGAAAAAAGTAGATAGAGGAATAGTTGCTATAGTTCAAGTTTACCTATGATAACTGAAGCTAAAATTAAACAGTAATGGATTCAGAGTTAATGACATTATCCATGCCCTTCAATTGGTGATGTGTTCTTGATTCCCATAAGAGCTGGTCTTCAATTGTCACGTGAATGAGTAAGAATTGGCGTTGGCATGACTAGACAAATATTTTAATTAAAAAAATAAGTTTTGTCTCAACTAATTTTGTTTTGAAGTGAGTAAACAGGTTTTAATTTTGAATTTTAACAAGACCAGATTGTGTTTTAATATTAGTCATTTATTTACTTGAATACAAGCTTAAGATAAATGATGCAACTCTTAAGCAATGTCCTAATTTGATATATTTTCACACTAAGTTAACTTATAAATGAGTTGTTATCGTCAACTTATTTATTAGCGTGGCGACAAAGTGAACTTCAGAACAAAATTGTACTTTTGGGTCATGAAATTGAACCTTTATCAACAACCATCATATTGTCCAATAAGGTAGGAGGACTCGTGAGGGAATGAGATAGGTTAGTGGCATGATGGTACAAGAAATTGGTATTACCCAAATTGAATAATTCAATTTCTTGTATGCACATAGTAATTGTTGTATACACACCAACAACATATCTCTGTGCACACAATAATAAATGAAGATGAACTAAAACTCAACAAAAGACAACCAAACCACACATGTAATAATAATAGTAATACTACATTTTTATAAATGAACAGGCTTAATAGAAACAACCGAAGAGTTTCTTTGGGGCTGATCCAGTTGCCCTGTACTTTGCAGCTGTCTCTTCTGCCTTCAAGAAATCTTCACCTTTTTTGGCCTCAGTAAATGCTCTCTTTTCTTCAGCTTCTCGGTGGATTGTAGCTATTTTGTTTTTCAACTTCTCTGCATATTCTGCCTTTTTCTTCTCCAGTTGTTCCTGCACACAAACACAGTGAAAATCAAATGTCAATTTTTCCTTCCCATCTCTGCCAACTTCAATGTCATGTAAATTGGAAAAATTGTTTTACTTTTCACAAGGCATGTTAGTGTTTGGTGTACTTTTCTTTCAACTCTAAATTATTTCACACCCAGATTCTTATCTTTGTTGATTCTCTTCATTTCTATTCACTTCTCACTTTTTTTCTTCTAAATCTCTCTCTCTCTCTCTCTCTCTCTCTCTCTCTCTCTCTCTCTCTCTCTCTCTC
>Ga0209589_1010775_pt1 | contig 13179 bp, 5 predicted proteins | sample CowpeawhiteBW_FD_187525 | JGI IMG/M metagenome (GOLD analysis project Ga0209589, IMG submission 187525) | Root nodule microbial communities of legume samples collected from California USA - Cow pea white BW (SPAdes) (version 2) | ecosystem: Host-associated > Plants > Roots > Nodule | place: USA...
TTTCTTTTCTACCCTCACTATCATCCTCCACCTCATGTTCACCTCCACCCACACCATCCTCCACCTCATGTTCACCTCCACCCAAACCATCCTCCACCTCATGTTGACCTAAACCATTACCAGCTCCTACCTCTTTATCAAAGTCCTTGATGGACAATGGGGCCACCATCAAGCGAATGTCTCCTCTGAGGCCATTCTCAAACTTCCTGCAACGCCACTCCTCATCAAGCGGCATGGTGTAAAAATGCCCCAGATGCTTGAACCTCTCGGCGTATTCGGCCATTGACTTGTTCCCTTGTGTCAACTGGAGGAACTCCACCTCCTTTGCGTATCTCACGCTGTTTGGGAAGTACTCTGAAAGAAACCTCCTCTTGAAGGCTTCCCATGAGACATCCTCATGCTTCTCTTCCATCACTAACCTCATACTGGCCCACCAATGCTCAGCCTCTCCAGTGAGCAAGTAGATCATGAAAGCAAGCCTGCTCTCATCGGGGCACCTCTTGGCATCAAAGATGCGCTCCATATCCTTCATCCATTGGTCCGCCTGGTCAGGACTCGTCTTGCCATCAAACTTGGCAGGTTGGTGCTTCAAGAAATCTTCCAAACTCCATTCAGGGGGTGGAGGTTGGGGATGAGGACCATACATCTGAGCACCAGCAGCATTCTCCCCCAACTGGCGAAGAGCATCCATGTGCTGCCTCTAAGCATCATCAGCAGCCTGCCTAGCAGCCTTCATCTGCTGCATCACAAGGTTCTATTGTTCAAGAGAGGCTTCTTAGCATTGTATAGCCGCCTCGTGCTGCTGCAACATGGCATTGTTTTGCTGGGTCAAAGCTGTAGCCATTGCCTCGATTGCCCTAGCAAGGTCTTGCCCGTCGCCCTGAGGGGGTGGAGGAGCAGCTATACGTGGGGATGCCATATCATTGGACACACAAAAAGAACCATTAGAAACTGGGTTAGACTGGGAACTAATTTAAACACGACAAGAAAGGCACAACGAAAGCTAAGCACAAAGCCCATAGAAGCTAAGGAACGAAGGCTCTGATACCATAAAAATGTGACATCCCATTTAAATAGAATAATCTACTCAATAAAACATCGCATGATTATAATAATGAGAAGCAATCAGATGAACAGAACACGTATCGATTTCTATTACAGTTATCCATAGGAGTACTTAAAAGGAACCATAGGCATATAACCATGCCATAACCAAAAGAAAATCTAAAAGTTCAACGGTTTTGCAAAAGGGGTTGCCACCAAGGCAACTATTACAAAAGGCCCCATGGTCGTGAAACTGCTCCTAAGAGTCACCAGGACAGAATAATCTAAGTTGCACCGCTGCTACCCCCGGATCCATCTCAAACATCCCTCTCGTCTACTCTCACCAAAAGGTGATCATCGCAAAGGAGAAAATATAACAGAAACATACACAAAATGCAAGGATAAGCTAGTGTAATTTAAATTTAACATATTATAACAGACAAGTACGTAAGACAGTCCAAGCATGCAAATCAGTAAGCACCGAGAATCATGTTATGACAGACAAGCAGGACACTATGACTCAATTATTCGGATAAATATGCTAAGATCGGATTCACTGGAAGCTTACACTTGTGGTGGCCTCTACTACTCTGCAGAGCCATTGCCAATGGGTTTCACCCTACCACACACAAGGTTAGCCTTTAAGCGTCTAAGGCCATTATCCTGCCAGAGACTAGGGCCTCCCGCCGCTTTCACCACTTGGGTCAGTTTGCTTTACCTGAGACTCACTGACCCATTAGAGTTTCGGGATGCGGTCCTTACTTGAATCCATATCTTAACATATACACTATACACCACCATGAGATCTTCCCACGAGACTCATGGAATTACGCCTAACATATACACAGTTCATGTCTCTTATACCATAACCACCACCTTTATTTCATACATCCAATTCTCATGCAAGTTCTCAACCAACCAACCAAAATCCAAGTGTTACTCATGCCAACATACCAACTTTTAGTTCATAAAAATCAAACAACCATATATATTCACATGCTTCAGGTTTTGGAAGAGGGTAAGTAAATAAATCACACAATTCACCCATCAAAACAGAGAGAAAAACAGAGTTGAAGCCACCCGTTGTAGCAGCCTCGCTCAAGCTAGGAGTCGTCGCCCAGACGAGAGAAGTTGTCTCACTCAGGCGACGGGCTCTCGCTTAGGCGAGCCTACAACAGTGGGTCCTAGGAGGTTTCACGATATCTCGCTTAGGTGAGGTTGTCTCATCTAAGCGAGTTGGCCTGTCACTTAAAACGCAGCCCCTCTCCTAGGCGAGTGCTCGAGGCAGAACCCTGAGCGAGTTGCTGGTATTCTCGTCTAGGCGAGACGAGCTCGCCTGGGCGAGAATATCAGTTCTCCCCCACTATTCCACACATGCAAGGCAGAAAAACAACACAGAGCAATATCCAGAACGTAAACCAACTATTTGCACATGATTTAAACACCATTTAAGCACCCACCACATGGAGCAGAACAGACACATGAAATAATAACTTTAAACTTGAAACCCTAGCTTCCCTTACCTCTATTTTGAGCACCAAAAGCAACAGATCCTAACTAAGGGGTGTACCACAGCTCCAGGAACTCGAGTAGTGAGCTGAAAAGTGAAAACCAGGGCAAAACGAGGTAAATACTTGGAACCCTACCCAACCAACATGCCCAAACAACGAAATGAGGAGGGAATAGACCAAAGAACTCTGAAGTTCAACTTACCATAAGGTACTAGATGGGTTTCGTTAGCTCGAAGGTGGATGAAGAGCGTGCCCTAACAGAGCTCCTAACAGAAGACAAGAGAGGAGAGGAAACTGTTTTCTGAAAAAGTGACCAAGTGAGAGTGAGAAGTTGGCTCTGTGTATTGGGGTCCCCTTACTGGGCCGACCTTAGGCCCACAAATAGCTAGGCCCAAACATATATAACTGAAAATGGAACTTACATGGTTCAGATTTTAGTAGATTATAGTTTGATCCAAATACTAAATTTAAATTTAGACTGTCCAAAATTTAAAATTCATAAAAATAAAATAAAAAATTTGATTTGAAAAATTAAGAAATATGAATTCAAACTCAAAGATTCTAAAAAATTAACTTTTAGTGAAACAGCTCAGATCAAAACTATATCGGATCAAACAAACTAGATTTTATGTCCACCTTAATTATAATCATTTATCCCTATTATTTAAGGTTTTGCTATCTACGGTCTTTTAATTCTTCTACTTGCCAGAACTACATAAACAAATTGGATCCAATGAAGAATCTATCTACTTATACTATGTACACGTGTATTGTAGGTAAATAGGAGTATCTTCTCAGCATTGAATGTCATCTTTCTAATGAATCATATTCAAATTTAAAACTCTGATTTAGTTATTTGGTTAAGCTCCATTATCATTCCTAATATTACTTTTTTGACCAGGAGAATCGTACTTTAGTAAGGAACCTACCGTTTCATCTATAGTAGCAAATAAATAATTGAGCAAGCTCACCTACCCTGATAAACATTTCTACTAAAAAAGAATTGAAAATAAGTCTCATGAGTCAAATAATATCCTAAAAGTATATTTCTTCAATATATATGATAAATATTTTTTTAAGGTTTACTCTTGCTTTGGTTGAAATGGGATCATCAAGTAGCTTCTCTGACTAGATTTTTTACTGATTTTTTTGTGATGTCTTTTGCTGAGCATTAAAAATATATTGTATTGATATTTTAAATATATTTTTAATATATTTTAAAACGTTAAAATTAATGATAATCAATATATTATGAAGGCAAAGTAGAGGAAGAACACAAAAAAACTCAACAGAGAATCCAAATTCTGTGATATGCATCCATCCCATCATGTAACAGGACAAAATAAACATTTAAACAATATCATAGCCCACATATATAAGTATCAAAATAAATTTTAGATTAAATTACCTTTTTTTTCTGATTGTTTTATTTTAAATATTATACTAATCCTTCAAATTTGTAAATTTCAATTTAGTTTTGATTTTCAAAATATTGATATCATTTTTCTTAAATTGTTTAAAATAGATTAAAAAAATTTCATCAAAATTAAATTGTTAATAAAGATAATTTGCTCTATTGATATAAATAAAACTAGAGATGGCAAATACACCCGCCCCGTGGGTATTGCCCGAACTCGTCCCCGTTTTGACGGGGAATCCCCACATTGACTGGGTATGGGTACGGGGAATCCCCGACTTTTTCAATTGGGTATGGTGATGGGTATGGGGATGTACATATCCCCGCCATAATACCCGTCCCCGCCATTTTTATGTCTCACATTTGAATATTTCTATTATTTTTTAATATTTTTATTTATTGTATATTTTCCTTTTACATAAGAATGTTTAATACTCTCAATTTAAGTGTTTAATAGCATAAATTTTTCATTTACTATGTAATATAAAAAAAATTTATTTACTTATTATTATTCATTTTTGTTTCATTTAAAGAACTATTTTGTTTCGCTAAAATAATTTTTGTTATTTCTCAACCATTGAGTATATATATGTTGATATTTGATAAGTTTTCTTAGATCTCTGAGGTATTTTTCATCTTATCATACCCTTAATTATACATTTGTTTTTCTTTATACAATTTCTTTCAATAATCTCTCATTGTTTTTAAGACACATATTTGTTAATTTTTTAATATTTTTATTTGTTGTTTATTTTCATCATATAAAATATTGTTTTGATATATTTTATCTAATTATTTTTTATTTTCTAACTCATTATCAATCATATTGTAATCCTTTTCACTATAATTGTATAAATAAATTGTATTTACTACAATATAAAAATTTAATGTAATTTTCATGAATATTTTTTATCACCATCCAACATATATTGGAGTTCAAAAGATACAAGATTTATGTCAAAATTTTATTATTATGTTTATTTTTATTTTTTTTGCGCCATTTTGATCAAGTAATGTATTATAATTTTTATTAGTGTATAAAAAAGAGATTCATTAGAATTTAAAAAATTTAAGTAAACAAACATTTAAAATATATTTTAATTTGAATATTTGTTTTCCTTTCATATTTTTTTAAAAATAGTTCTAAACTTTATCAACTAGATTTCATTAATGTTTGCAAATTTAATAAATGTTTTGGTTCTCATGAAAGTTTTGGTTCTCATGAAATTTTATTTGGTATTCTAATCTAAAATGTAAACAATTATAATTTATTTCAAAGTATTTGATATTGAAGAAACAATCATCCTCCTAATATATAATATTTGATAATATTATGTTCGTTTAATCATGTCTTTGATCCCCATTTTGGAGTCAAAATCTCAACTTGGTACCCGAATTGTTTTAAAGTTGTTAATAGAAAATAATATTAATAGAAAAAAATCATAAATTAACTAGTTCATGTAACAATAAAAAACATATAAATTTAAAATTTTAAAACAATTTTAAGTAAAGTTGAATGTGAAATACAATTTTAAATAAATTTAGCTATGTTAAAAATATATAATAAAAATATCAAATTTAATAAAAATATTTGTATAACATTTATATAAAAATTAATTTTTGTTTTAATTTGGAGAGGGACGAAATTGGATTATTTTTACAAAAATAAGGACTAAATTGAGACAAAAATTGAAATACAGGGACAAATTGAGACTAAGGAAATAACATCTGGCATAACACTGACACCTGACATTATCACTACCACATCACTCTGTCACTGCCACGTGGCACAACGACAGCTTGACACGTGGCAGTTTTTTTGATTTTTTTAAAAGAATTCAAAAAAATAAAAATAAAAATCAAAAAATTGAGAAACTGACATGTGACACTCCCTCTAACGGCGTCAACCCAAACTTAACAGAAAGGACAAACTTGAAACGTAAATATTTTGAATTTCAATATGGATAACTTCATTTTAATGTTCACATGTTGAACACGTATAACTTTAATGCATTTAAAATGAGATTAAAAACAAAAAAATAAATAAAAGAATACAATTCTTGACAAAAAATCACAATCCTATAAGATTAATTTATACACCTCTTATTAAATATTTTTAGATTATTATTAAAATTTGACATAAATATATTATAATTTTAAATGAAGTATTATTTCACATATTTTATTATTTAATTTATTTTTAGTACATTAATGACATCATTACTTAATAATTTATTTATTATTTTACATCATATTTTAATTATTATTATTATATTAGTATTGTTATAATATTTTTATTAAATATTATTACATATTATAATATATTATTATAATGTTAAGAAAAATAAAATATTTTTAATTCTCCGGTTTCTAGATTTTGTTTCCATTTCAAATGCAAATTATTCTCCATAGGTTAAAAATATGCGAAAGTACACTTAAAAACATTAAAAATATTCATTAAAAAAATTATAATTTTTTAATTTTTTGGATTTTGAATTTTAAATTCAAATTTATTACCACAGTTTTACAATTTTTTTATTTCAAATTCTAAATTTAAACTTTATTATCATATATTCTGAATTTCAAATTTTTAATATTTTTGATAATATGAATCTTAATTTAAAAAAAATGATATTAAAATTAAAAAAATAAATTGACATTGAAATCGTTACTTATTTTTATATTTAAATTTTTTTAAATAATTCATGATTTTCACATTTTAATAATATGATTATGTCTATAATATAGAAATGAATTTTTAAGTTATTATTTAAGTTTAACATAAGTATACTCTTATTTAAATTGAGTATTTTTCAAATATTTAATTATTTAATTTATTTTTAGTTTATTAAAGATGTCAATTTAATTATTATTTATTTAATTTTTATATAATAATTCAATTTTATTATTATATTTGTAATATTATGTTATTATTATTAAGTATTATTATTTATTTTAATATATTATTATATTTTTAATAACGCATAAATGTTTTAGATTTTTCTGTTGCTAAAGTTTGTTTTTATTTTAAATGTGAACTCTTTTGAAAAAGGTTTGCAATAAATGAAAGTTCCAATCTTTTACCGTTTTTTCATTTTAAATATCAAATACAAATTTTGTTACCAAAGTTTTACAATCTTTTGTAATTTCAATTCTCAAATTCAAACTTTTTTATCATTTTAAATTTATCTTTAACAATGTGAATCTAAATTTTAGAAACAAAATGAAATTGAAATGTTTAGTTACTTCTTTTTTATCTTCAAAAGTTTAAAATTTTATTATTTTCACTTTTAATATTACATCTATACCTACATTATTAAATTTACTTTTAAAATTTTTATTTAAATTTGACGTAGTTATATTGCAATTTTAATGAAGTGCTATTTCTAATGTTTAATTATGTAATTTGTTATCAATATTATTATTATATTATTTATTTTATATTTTATATTACTATTTAATTTTTATTATTATAATGTTATGATATTATTATATTATTATTAAATATAATGAATTTTTATACTAAAATATTAATTTTTAAGAACCAATAAATTTGTTGAATTTTTCATTATTACGAATTTGTTTATATTCTAAATACAGACTCTTTTCATATGTTAAAAACATGTGAAAGTTATTTAAGAGTATTAAAATAATATAGTAAAAAGAATTAATTTTTGTAGAATAATTTGGATTTTAAATTTTAAATTCAAACATACTTTTACAGATTTTGACATTTTTAATTAGGAATTTTAAATTTAACAAAGATCGAAATTGAAATCGTTATTTTAATATTTTTTTATTTTTATCGATCCGGATATAAAAGATCATATAAATATTTTTTATTATATTAGGTTTTGCATTTAAGTCAAATTAGGTTGTTTTTTTATCTAACACATTGGTAATTTGTATTTTTGTGATTTTAATTTGTATTTGGAGTTTAACATCTTTTTGAATTGTATTTTGATTCTATTAATGTTTATTTAGATTTTATTCATAATTATAATTTAGTTTTTTTGAGCTAAAGAAAAAAAATTGTATTCTTTTTAATTAAGTGAGTCAGTGAACCAATCCATTTAACCTGTCAACCCATGGTGGGTCGGGCTGGGTTCAAATTTTTTTAGCTCACTAATAAGTGAGCCGGGTTAGATTGGTTCACTAAGTGGACAACTCGTGGTGGATCGGACCGAGTTGGATCAGGTCGAGCCAAGTTACTCGGTTTGACAACTCTAAAAATCACTACAAGAAAAATAATTTATATTAGGAGTTATTTTTTGCATTTTCGGATGTTTTAACCACTGCTAAAGAAGTTATCCGTTTTTTACTTTTTCCCTATAAAAACCATTGTCGTTATTGAATTACTGGTAGTTTCAACTAATCTCTGATAAAGTAGTACTTACCAGCGATTTTGAAATCCTGTGTATTTACCGGCGGTTTGAAACCCCTAGTATTTATCGTCAGTTTTAGAACCTTTAGTATGTACTGACAGTTCTTGAACACCTGTTATTTACCGATAGTTCTGGAACCTTTAGTACTTTGTAGAAGTTTTGCACACCTCTGCTCGTTGTAAGCAAATTTAAATTCTTTATAATGTATGTCAATACTAAAAGCATCTTTTAAGTGTTTTTTTATCCTTACGATGCAATTCATTAGTCGCTGATGTTTTTGTTTACGTTTCAACCCTATTATAATGTTTTTACCCCTATAATTTAAATTTAAACCCTGTTATAATGTTTTTACCCCTTAATTTTAGTTGTTACACTTTTTTAATGCATATATTTCCTAAAACATGATATAAAAAATAAAAATTCTAACATATCACTATTTCGAATTTCAATCTGCATCAATAATCGACACCACAATACAATAATCTCAAAACGTCAGATACAATTTCCATACTCAAATCACAATCGTAACCGTAACATCTACAACGTATATTGGATTCAGATCCTTTGCCTCCGAACACTCATACGGCTCGCGGTCCTCGTTGCTGTCGTTCAGTTCATGCTCGGAAGAATGTTTAGAAGGGAGAAAAGTTCAGTAGAGCCACGATTTTTGTTTCATAAACTGTGTAGAGATTAGTAGAAGAACGAAAGAAGAAGACTTCGTACTAATGAAGGAGCTATGCTACAAATTATTATAGTATAAAAAATATTGTAACTTGTAAAGAAAATAACCAAATTTAAAATAATACATATAAATTTGTGACGGCTAAAAAATTAACCGGAATAAAATATAATTTTAACAATTTTTTTGACCGTCACAAAATAATTGCTAAAAAAACATTTTTCTAAGTGTATATTAACTACTACAAATTTTAATTATTTTAAATAAAATTGTTAATAGTGACGAAGTTATATTTAATAAAATTGTAAAATACTAATATAGCAATAAAATTAATTTTAAAGATTTTAATATTTAATTACTTATTTTGGATCCAGTTCGTAGGTGGGCCCAACTTTAAAAATGCAGAACGAAAAGTTGGCCTCACCTTCATCCTTCGATCCAGAGTTTCGTTTCCAAACCGACTCTCGACATCGACGAAACTGCAAATTTGAGGTCAGTTTGATTTCTCAAAATGGAAAACCCAAATTTTTCGATGTTGCCCTATTTCACGTTGTGATTTTCCGCTGTTTCTGGACTGATTGTGTTGAATGATTCTGCTGTTGAATTGCGGTTTTGTGTTCATCCAATTTCAAATTGTTTATTGTATCATGTTGTTTTTGGATTAGGTTTGCGTTGCTTTTCTCATGTTTATGGATTGTTATTGTGTATGATGAGTCAATTGTGTTGTGTTATTGTGTATGTTTTTCCCATCAAAGTAAATAGCTTTGATTACTTCATCGTTTCTTTATCTTAGTTTTGGTTTTCCAGTAAATTCAATTGGAGGTTTACTTCTGTCAAGAAAAAATAAATTAGGAAGTTATTATTAATGATTTGAAACTGAATAGAGCTTGACATTAAAGTCTTTTACCTTTTTCACCAATTTGGGGACTTCTTCCACCCTCAGTTTTTGAAATGATTGAACCAGTTTCAGGCTTAGAAGTTCATAAGCTCATACTTTCCTCTTCTGACTTCAAGTTTCCAAATGCAATATCAATGCATAGGAATAATTTTGCAACAGTGTCTTAGGGGTCGGTTGGAAAAGGCCATGTCATTGCAGACGCATTAGCAAATCCATTTAAATGAGACCATGCATGGTTTCAACCTCTATTGGTACTCCATAAGATTTCCATAATATTTAGGAAGAGAAAACATAAAGAGCTTAGGAAATAAAGTGGTGCAGTTAGAAAAGATGAGAGTGTTTAGACAAGTGTAAGTGTAAAAAGGTGATGGTTGAAGCATTATTATTATTATTATTGGGGAGGCCGTATAGTGTTTGGTTTTTATTTTTGGGACCGAGAGATTTTTTTCTAAGATACAATTATACAACTATATATGTAAATGTTATTATAGAAGTACACGGTGCACACCACTTAAGTCTATTTAGCTCAATTCAATATTGCTTTTTCCATCACCTTAATGCCCCCAGTTGGATCACAAGCCTCTTTTACTTAGCTTGGCAACTACTCTTCTTTATCACTGCTTTCTATACTCTTAACATTTCCATAATCTCTCATATATGAGCTATCATCAATTTGCTTCCTTTATTTCATTTGAACATCACAATTACCTCTCTTACTTTGGAAGCTACAAATCATCTTGTATTATATATAAATGAGTCATGTTTCTTTATTTTTATCAAATTTTACTATTTAGTTTTCTATGATGATATTGAAAATTGTTAATTATCATGGATAGGAATGGATGTGAATAACTTTAAAACTCAGCTGAAAAAGCACAGTGATAACATAAGTGCTCTGGAACGCAATATGCAATACAGCGGGTCCATAAATATGCTCATGAAAAACCTTTCCGTCAAGATTGAATCGAGTCATGCTCAACATTCTGAAGCCATAGGAGCCTTGGGGCAAGAGGATGAGAAACTATTGTCAGGTAATTTTATTTATTTTTATTTAAAAAAAATTGAAATTTTTTATTTATTTGTTTTTATTTTTGATGTGTTTTTCTTTTCAGATGTTAAATCAATGAAAACAGAGAGAGAAATGATACGTGGGGAGATGAAGGAAATAAACAAAACTTTAGAAAAGCTGAAAACTGATAAGATGGAGGGAGAAAGGTTGTTGGGGGAAGCTTATGACCGTATCTCAATGCTGGATGCTGAAATGGAGACATCAAAAAAGAGTACTACAGATACGATTGCAGGTTTATTTTCAAAGCATGCTAAACTGATTGTTAAGTTGAAGTAGGTATGTGATATTTTATTTAATGTTTGTTAATATTTAATGTAATTAGTCCAGAGTTCTAACCTTTATATTTAATTTTTAAATTTGTAGCTGATTGATCGGTACTAGAATGAGTATTTGAAAGTAACCAATATATATGAATGAAAAGTTACGATTTGGATCTCCACACTAATTTAACTAAAATGCACCAGAATCGTGATATATATTATTATGCAAAGTTATGTATCAGTGTTTTCAACATATAAAGCAGTCCATCCATCATCTCTGTTGGGATAGATTGAACTACCGTTAGGAACATGAAAACGTTACTAATGAAACTTGTTTATATGCAAATTATATTATTGCTATTGATGCTTTTATTGGTATAGCAGAGTGAAGCAAGAGAATGCTGAAAAAAAATATTATTCAACTTAGGCACAACTCTGGAAGATAATTTAGTTAGGCTTGAAAATTAGGATGGGATACATATTTCTTTAAATAATCTATGGGTTTATATACTTTAGTCCTACTGATCAAGGAAGTAAATGTCTCAGTAAGCTGTACTCCCATGATTTTTGGGATTTATACAGGTTACTAACTAACGGCATATAGATTCTTACGCCCCTCTGCAAGATAGTGAGTATGTATTCTTCATCCCTATCTTGGTCACAATTCTGTCAAATGTGAAGCTGTTCAACCCTTCTTGAGATTTGTGCAAGCTGTTCTTGAGTGGGTACATGTAGAGCAATTGATAAGCCAATATCAAGTTTCTCCTTGATAAGATGCCTATTCACTTCAACGTTCTTAGTCTTACCATGTTTAACAATGTTATGAGCTATGTTGATTACTGATTTACTGTCACAGTAGATTTTCTCAGGTCCTTTCAAAAGGGAAGAATACTTGTAAATATTGTATTTTCATGGTTGTTTTATTCTTGAACTCTAAAGTTGACTTACAAAAATGCATTTAGCTGTCAGAAAGTAATTCATTACTGAATGTTATGCACTTAATTCCCTAAACTTTGAGGTAGAGTCTTAGTAAAATGATAGACAAGGACTAAGTTAAACAATCCATCTAGCAAGGCTATGTTAAAAAGGCAGCTAGTAGTTGTTGCTCTAGTTTTCTTGCCTTCGGCAAATATTGGTTTCCAAAAGAATGAAGTCTTGTGTTTTAAGAGTTTGAAAAAGGATGCATGGGCAGAGATGAGAGAAAATTGGAGCTGGTTTGTAGGACATTGCATACTTGTTTGTTTTATAATTTGGGGAGGCCGTGAAGTGTTTGGTCTCTGTTTTTGGGCTGTGCGATTTTTTTTTAAGATACATTGATACAAATGTATACCAATATTATTATAGAAGTACACAGTCACACCACTTAAGTCTATTTAACTCAGTTCAATATTGCTTCTTCCATCACCTTAATGCCCCCACTTGGATCACACGCCATCGTTACTCAGCTTGGCAACTACTCTTCTTTATCACTGCTTTATATACTCTTAACACTTTCATTATCTCTCATATATGGGCTATCATCAATTTGCTTCCTTTGTTTCATTTGAACATCACAATTACCTCTCTTACTTTGTAAGTTACGTATCATGCAATTGAAAAATTATTACACGATCTCGAATAATATATGAATAAGTCCTGTTTTTCTTTTCTTTTTCTAATCTATTTTTACTATTTAGATTTCTATGATGATATTGAAAATTGTTAATTATCATTGATAGGCATGGATTATGATAAATTTAAAACCCAGTAGAAAGAGCACAATAATCATATAAATGCTCTTGAAGACAACTTGCGATACGATCGTCGGGTCATGAATATCCTCTTGAAAGACATTAAAGAGGAGATTGAAATGTTTCATTGTAAGCGTTCCACAGACTTAGAAGCGTTGATGCAAGAAAATGAGGAATTGTTGTTGT
>Ga0209589_1010776_pt1 | contig 13179 bp, 1 predicted proteins | sample CowpeawhiteBW_FD_187525 | JGI IMG/M metagenome (GOLD analysis project Ga0209589, IMG submission 187525) | Root nodule microbial communities of legume samples collected from California USA - Cow pea white BW (SPAdes) (version 2) | ecosystem: Host-associated > Plants > Roots > Nodule | place: USA...
AGGTTAAATTGTAAAGTGTTTTTTTTTTTTTACAATTTCTATTAAGTATGGTGCTTTTATTAATGAATTGAAAGGAATATATAGTATTTTTTTATCTTCTTGCAAGCTAAGTGGAATATTATACATTCATCGGGTCATCTCAATTGGTTGATTGAAGAAGATGGGTGAATTGTCGTAAACTTTGATGTGTTGACTTTTTACAAATAAAAAGAATAAGATTGAGAGAATTTGAGAACATAGATCAGAAGTGATGGAGAAATTGAAAAAAAGAAAGAGAAATTAATTTTGAAAAAAATTCTAGGAACTAAACTTTCATGGGGAAATTGAAAAAAAAAAAAGTTTTTTTCTTCAAAAAAAATATTAAAGTACTTCATTCATAAGTGTTCTATATTTTTTAATTTATTCTTTACTGATAAAAAAAATAATTCTTTCATATCTACCTGTAAAGTCTCATTCTACTTTTAAATGAGAGTATTCTTAGAATTGTTTTTAACTTTTCTTGAGTTTTTATTCCTTTCAAATACTATTTATTTTTAATTTCAATCTTAATTGTATTTTATTTTTAATTGTTTGTTATGATAATTTTTTAACTATGGTATTATTGTAACCACAATCAGTATGAATTTGAAGTTCAGTTTTAATTTGAAGACACTACCTATTTGAATAGAAATTATCGCCTTCCTTATAATAACTATTTGAAATTTTTAAAATTTGTCTTCATTTAATACATATTCAATATATTAGAATATTAATAGCTTGTAGTGAAATATGTGCTAAGTTATTTATTCTTTTATTAAATCCCATTCAAAGGGAGTACTAGGTAATTAATTATGTGAATAATAGTAAATTACTTCATTTAATAACATTATTTATATGATTTCACGATAGTTATTTAGAAACTATTTATTTATATTTTAAAAAAACATTATATATACATCAAACTAAAACGTATTAATTAAGCATAAAATAATTTTAAAATTTCTAAATTTAATTTATTCATTAAAAAGTTTTAATACAGCAATTGCATTAAAGTGTAATTATAAACTAAAGGTTATTAAGCAAAATAGTTATTATTAGTTATAATTATAGCAAAAAGAATAATTAAGGCCATGTTGTTTACATGGAAAATCAATTTTTAAGTTCAAAATAATTAGGATACACACAGTTCCATTCCATCATATTATAATTAAAAATTAATTTAAATTTTTTTTTAAATCCAAAGGAATAATCTATTGGCCATCATATATTGTTTTGTTTCTGAAGGTGTGTGACAGAACAACGTTGTCTTTTAAGGATAGTGGATTCACCAAGAGGACACGTGCTCCAATTAGATCACCAGCAAAAGTGTTTTTCTGATTCACTTCAAACTTTTCTATTAAATTGCTTAATGCATAAGATATAGAATCATATAACCATGTCCACAACACAAATGCGAATGTACAAATTGCGAATATACCAATCTCAATAACATAAGTTTCTGGTGTAGCTATTATTTAATTTTCAAATTTATAAAAGTCCCACTCCAATATTTTTTTTATTTAAAAAAACATTTTTTATAGAATTAAGAGTTAAATAAACCATTTTTGGTGGAAAAAAATTTAAAATAATCTACTTATAATTTTATAAGCTCGAAAATTTATTATTAACAAAATTCGATATCTATTTTTGGTTGTAAGACTTAATTTTTCTGAAAGGTATAATTTATTTTTATATATGATATACAAAGATTAATCAGATTATATTATAGAAAGTTAAGAAACTTAAAAAATCTAAATGAAGTGGAATCCGCTAACCACTATTTTTGTTATCTTCACAGCTTTACACTCCGTATTTTCATCCAAACAACAACATGATCAGTATCTATGATTAATTATTAATGAATATTGAGTAAAAGTTTAAACTTTTTTTTATATATTTTTTGCTAACTTTTTCTTTCTCATAAAAACGAAACAAAATATTTTATGTGTTTAATATTAACTAATTCTGGAGAATGAATAATTTTATGAGAAAACATTCTAATGTAGCTTCTGCGTTGATCAAAATGACCTTTGGACTCCTTAATCTCATAACATAGGTTGGTATTTATACCCAACTTAATTTCTTATAAATAAAATTGTTTTTCCTACTAGAGAATAAAAAAATAACATGTTTGAGACTGAAGCAATTATGTTTAATACAATTTTAGTTTAATTTCTTTTTATTTTTAATAGTAAAACAAAAATATAAGTTCTATCCAACAATTATTCAAATGTTACAGGAAATGTCTCACTATAGATACAAATAAAAAATTGTGATATTTTTAATATTTAAATAAATTAAATATTATTGTTAATATCACTGAATATTGAGACATCATTTAAACTTTAGGAGATTTAGTTTTTAAACTATTTTAATGTTTCTATAGATTTTACTTTTAATAAATTTTTGTTTAACAAGTTTAAAGAAAAATAAATGTATAATTATTTTTTTTTCGGAAAAAGTTTGACAGGTTCGTAAACTAATTCATCTATCTGTGATCCTTACAAACTAAATACATATTTAAAAAGATTTCAATAATTTTAAGGTCAAATTCATTCGATTATAATATAAAATACGAGTTTTGTAAACCAGATATTAAATAGGTAAGACATGTTCATATTAATTGAGAAAAAATATAATCAATTAAAAACGTTATCATCTTTATATTTGAGAATTATCCTATTAACATATAAATGAGATAAAAACAAGGAACTTAAGAATATGACGTGAAAACTCCAACATAAAAAAAAAAAAATCATGATCATTTTCTAATAACAATTAGAGAATAATGAGATGAAAATTTGTACTAAACTATCTCTCATGCCTTTGACCCCAAGTACATTCACACTCTTCAAAGCAATAATTAACCAAATCTAATAACACTCTATTACAATAGTGTAAGAAAAGTCAAATAGAAACTTAAAATGTTTTTTAGTGGAGGATGAAATACAGAGAACTTATAGTCCATTATACGATCACCAACACTTACTCCTTGACTTATTATAGACTAGGTGAAACTTTTCAAAACGTATTATTTTCATAACTTAACACATATATCCACCTTTTAATTTAAAAATTACATAAATATTTTTTATTATATGTAAAGTTTGTTTTTGTAAACTAAATTGTGTTTCCACATTTATGTTTCAAAACCAGAAGACATTAACAAATTCATTTTAATATAATATAAATATATATTTTAAATTTGTTATTTTATTTTTTAAAACATTTTACAAATATTTTTAAATACTTATTATATAAGCTATAGATATTCATGAATACAAGGTTAATAAATACTCATGTCGATACGATAAGCATAAAGCATTTTCTGTTTTAATGAAGGGCACTGCATTTTCATCCCTAATCTATATCCATCCATAAATTTATTCTATTATTAATTAGTTAAAATTTTGGACCACGTGCCTCTAAATGAGCATATGTTACTCCGATTTTATACATCGGTTATTTTTAAGAATTCTTAATTAATTTGATATATTTAACAGTTATTTGCATAACATTCATTTATGAAAATAATGGAGAAAAGTGAAGAAAAAAGACAAAGAGTTGTGGTTAGAGTTGAAAGGTGCTACGCGCCCATCAAGGAAGCAAGTAATGACAAGTGAAAAACGAAAGCAACATCCACTATCAAACATGTTTCTCAAGCTTTCATATAACATTTTAATTAATCGTTTTTTTCTTCTCACTCTTAATCTTTGAATCCAATAGTTGGGAACCATCATCATGATTTCATTATTTGGGAGGAGGCTATTATTTTAACTCTAATTTAACTAATTTTACTAATTTTGTGTATCATGAAAATCAAATACAATATTTTTGAATTTATGTTTTGTTACGAAATTCGCTTCTTTATATGCGGCTAAGTTGCTTGTGAGTGAGATTAAAGTCAACTTTGGATTAGTGATTTGTTTTCAGTTCTATAGGATTAGAAAATGACAGCCATTAGATGGAATTTTGAGATCATCAGAACTATTCTAATAATGAGTTATTTGGTAAGTCTCAGTGTCACACACTAAAACTATATATGGAAAAGAGACGTGAAACAAAAAGTTTGAAGTAAAAAATCAGCAAAGACTAAGCCATATCAAACCTATTCGTGTTTATGCTTCTATCCTATTATAAAACATAAATTATAATCAGTAAATGCGAAGAAAAAAAGTATTTCATTAACTAAGCCAAAATCTTAAGAAATGTGGATATAAGAACCATACTGCACTCGTTTGAGCCAGTTTTAACCATCGACTCTGATATTACTTGTTATGTTTATAGAGAAGGTTTTACTGGTGAAATACAACATCAACAAAACCTGAGCCCAACCACATAAGGTATTGACACCACTCTAAATCCAAAACTTTAAGACAATAGATTTATGAGTCTTTATCCTTATATAATGCTCTATTTTCTCATTTCTAAATAATGTGTAACTTAAAATCACACTCAAATTTCTAATAATGTTATCATGGTTTATGACCGGTATACTTTTGGATGTGCTACTAGAACTTTTCTGAGAAATTGATTATAATGTAAAGTTTAACTTTGAATAAGGTTGATGTTTACTGTCATGACAATTTTTTTTTTAGGATATTTTTTACTTTTTTTTTTACATATTAATTTATGTATAGGTTGAGATAATTCAATAATACTTTTATTGTAAAAAATGGATGTCATGTTGATAACAAATTGAATGCTTAATAAAACGGAGCTCAAATGATGATTTAACGAGAAGTAATGTATATATATTTAGTTGAAAAAAGACAACAGGGGTTAAGAAAATATGATTGCAAGGTGATGATTGATATGAATCACCGACGAATCAATTAATTGAAGGGATCATGATTCACAGATTGAAATTGAAATCACGAGCTAGCCTTAATTATTTGAAATTTCTTCACCTTTGATAGTTCTGTATGGAATTAAAGTTTTATAAATAAGTTTGGTAAACTTTTAAGACAAAAAAAAAAAAAGAAAAAAAGGAGAGAACATAACTAATTATGTATAAATAGTCTCTAAACCAAGAAGGGTCTTGTGAGATTAGATAGATATTGACTTAACCACAGTGGGGAGAATGAAAAGCATGAATTAAACCAAATGATGATTGAGAATAATTGGGATTAGACAAAAAAAGAGTTTCATACTCGAAATGTACTAGAATAGACACAAAAAAGATAGAGAAAAGAAAAACACGGATAGCTTAAAAATGAAGGATAGATGTCGTATATTGATGCTGGTTCTCCAATAAATGTTGATTTTCTCATCATCTTGTTCCTTAGTTTTTGGTTTCACAGATGGAAATGAATTAGCGGTGCCACGTTGACACGGGTGCAAAGGGTGGAGTGGGTGGACCAACCAATAATTTCGCATGATTGGGTATTTGATTCTAAACTAAGACTATGGTGATGAATTGATGATGCCTATGGTGCGTAGAGGTTGCCGATGACGTGGGAGGAACTAATCAAAATATTAATGTTATTCAATATTCTTATATATATATGTCTAAGATATTATATCCAAAATTAATCTAAATTTAAGTTTTATATTATATATAAATAATAAAGTTAAATATTATGTAAAAAAAAATTATAAATTTTTGTTTTGATATTTTGAGTTAAAAGTAGTATTAATTTTTTACACGAGTTACACTCGTATCATGTTTATATAATCATTTACTAATAACACCTACTAAAAAATATTGAGTAGAATTAGGACCGATTATTTATTTTGATGATCGTTTAGATCATTACCGATCCTTATACGATAAAATCGAGATATATATATATATATATATATATATATATATAAAATAAAATATAGATATATATATATATATATATATATATATATATAATCTTTTTGTAACGAATTCTAAATCCATTAAAAATATATTCTATTTTATATAAAAAGTTAAATATATATTTAGTCTATTAATTTTAGTGAAAATTAGAATTAGTTTATATTTGAAACTTTGACCTAATTTGGTTCTTAAATGTGAATTTAATTATGTTATCTAAATTTTGTTAAGTTTATTTGACGTTTGAAACGTGTTTCTCACATATAACATTAAACGAAAATGTGTCAAATGGTATAAACAACTCAAATACTATTATGGAACACATTTGAAATATCAAATAAACTTAACAAATTTTGGTTAAAATGACTAAATTCAGACATTTCTAAAGTTAAAAAACAAAATTATATTAAAGTTTCAAAAAATAACTAATTCTAATTTTTACTTAAAAATTAAAAAAAAAATATATTTAACCCTTATATTAAGAATCTAATACCAAAACTCTACAAACTCATTCCTTTTAAAATCCCTGAAACATATGATTTGACACCAATGTGAAGAAGACATGAAATATTAAGATAGACAGTAGGAAAAATGTGGTTAGTAACTATGCCAACAAACTTGAAGAATGTTTTGTAACTTTTGATTTTTGCAAGGAAGATGGGATGTTGGAGATAAGGTTTGAGATATGGTCCGGGCTTTAAGGCCCATCAACCACTGAGAAATGGCTTTTCCACATCCTTCTTCCTTTTCTTTCTTCTTTTTCTCTTTTTTCTTTTTTCTTTTCTTCATTACCAATGGTTCATGTCAACAAAGTCATTACTTTTGTCTGCACTATGAATACAGTTCTGGTTTTGATTGCAATCTACGTAATCATTTCGGTACTCTTTGTGCGTTATTGTCGTTGATCACCTAGCATCTCGTTCTTTCTCTTTGGATCCATTACCCCACTATTCATTGAGTAAAAAAGGGATACAAATACGTGTCATATATATTGGAACGTCAAATACAGAAAAAAAAATCATGTTGAAAAGGTTTAGCTTTAACTAAGGTTGGTAGTGTTTTGCTTCATTAATCATTGGCATATGATACTACGCATAATTCTTAACCTTGGTTCCTCTGGTATAAACTTGCTCTGATATAAACTTGCAGTAAATTATGCAGAATACATAGAATCAAATTAGATGTTGAAAGTCTCACATCAACTAGAGATAAGATAATTTCATTAATATATAAGTTAAGTGTAAATCTCATCTTACAAATTAGTTTTGTAAGGTTGAGTTAGGTTTTAAACTCATTTCTAACTTCAGATGCGTCACTTCTATTAAAACTATCGATGAAAGTGAACTTAAATGTTTACATCATCTCATGAAAATAAGTTTTTATTTTAAGTTAAATTTATTTTCTTCATCAAATTTAATTTACCTAAAATCTAGTTAGTTCTCTTTTTATCCCATTCATTTGATGGCTTTACTTTGTTTGAAAAAGGAAAGTTTAGAAATGACAGACTGAATAGAAATTTGAAAATTTTTCAAAGATTTCATAGGACATAAAGTTAGTATGAAATTTTGAATTCGTTTGTAGAATTCAATGTTTTTATGAGAAGACCATATTGATTTTAACCGTCTAGAAAATTAGAACACAAAAATAATGTATAATTTAGAATAGAGACTTTGAATCAATTACTAGAACAGATATATTTATGGGTGTGTTTTTTATAAATTTGGTATTTAAACAAAACTCTCGAGTTGGATGCTAATAACTTAAAGTTAATGGATTATTTAATTACATTGAAAGTTCCTTTTTTTTTTTAAAATAAAATTGACTGGTCCTTTTTAATAAGTTTTTTAATTACATTTTTTATTTATAAAGTTTAAACATGAGATATTAAGAATTAAACTAATAGGAAATAGTTTTTCATACTTCTTAAATACTCTTTATAATAAAATGTTTAAATACATGTAATTGAATTATTCTAGTTAATTGACATTTTTAGATTTGTGATATTGAATTATTTTAATATTTTTCCATAAATGAACTATCTTGTTTATTGTAACTGTGAAATTTTTTTTCTCAAATAAATCTATTTTCTTTAAAAATTACACAGATAAAGCTTTTTAAACGTATTTACATATAAGTAAACTTGTTCACCAATCACATGTCGCAATTAAATCAATTTTTTACATATAAATGTCCAAAATTTTATATTATTCACCGTGGTTCCTAAAACATTACTATTCATTTGCAAAGATTTAGTTTTTCAGATATATGACTTGTGATTATTTGTTTATTGATATAAATGAAATTTGAAAGAGATTATTTGTTTATTTTAAAAATTTGTATTTAGGAGAACAATCATAATCGTGTTAAGTATTTGGATAATTTTTATTTATTATTATTTTTTTTTACTTTTGAAGTTTTTTTCAGTGAGTTATATAATTCCTACTTTCCCTTATCTTAATAAGGGTAACTATTTGATCTTTTGATTTTATTAATCTCTGATTTTTTAACATAAGACACAATGTAAGAGGTTTTGAAAATGTTTTTTCATGAGATGTTTTATAGTTCCTACAAAAATATTTAACTTTTTTTTTTTCTTTTTATTTGTCTTTTGATGATACTTCAATCTAAGCATGAACAGAATTGACGAACCCTGGGTTTACAATTTTAGAATTGGGCTCACAAGTCCAAAATTTTACAGTCAACTAGGTCCATAAGGTCCAAAAATGTCCAAACTCAAATGCATCTAAGCAATTCAAACCCTCTAATTCTTTTCTGATAAAGAAAAAATAAACCTTCAATATTCTTCAAACCCAACCAACTTATTTAAAGTGATGGTGTATACATTAAAATATATATATATATATATATATATATATATATATATATATATAAAAATATATATATATATATATATATATATATATATATATATATATAATTTTAGAATGAGTTACTTGCAATAATAGAAATAAATATTTAAACTTTAAAATAATTTATTTCAAATCAATTCGAATCATTGTTTGGACCAAATATGGGTGACCAGGTACCCTATCTTATAATATCCACCTACACTTGCATTTATGCTGCCATCTAGCTTTCAAAAGGAAAAAACAAAAATCTATGTGGTAAAAACTTATAAAATGGTATTCAATTATTTTATACTTTAAAATAAATAATTTTGTTTTTTTAATAAAATAACCATTGTATTTATTTTATCTTTTAAATTAATATTTTTTATATTTTAAAAATATTACCCATTTATGTGAATACATTAGTAATTTTTTTCCTTTATTTTAGAGTAAAATAATATACTAACTTAAACTTAAACAAAATTAGTTATAAAAAAATAAATAATTTAATTAGTATATAATAATGTCACTCATTTATAAATTGTCTTATAAAATTTAAAGTTATATTTTTGAAAATATGTTATTTTAAAATTATATCCCTTTTTAAATAACATTTACTATTCTGACATGTAAAGGTTGTTTAAGAGATTGATAGTTTTTATTTGAAAGCTGTGATTGTATACTAAAAAAAGATAAATATTTATTCTGATTGAAATTTTGACTAGTCAAAATTAATCTTAATCTTATTACACTCTTAGTGACATTCTCTAAAGGTTGAAGGCCAACTCTAAAATATTAATGATAAGAAATCAGAAAATAAAAAAAAAGGTATTTTAAAAAGATAATAAGGCTTAGAAATGTATGAATAAATAGTATATATATATATATATATATATATATATATATATATATATATATATATATATATATATATATATATATATATATATATAAAAGATAAAATAAATTTTAAAATTGCTTCCTTTTTTAAAGGTTACTAAACTAAAATTGGATTAAGATTCTTTATTTTGACATTGAACTTTCAACTATTCTAATTGACTTTCTTTCAAGTATTTTTAAGCAAATCAAAAAGTTTGAATGAGAAACTAATCCTCTACTAAATGAATTCAGTCAAACTTTTTACAAGCTTAAAATGAATTATTTATGAATAATTTCTGTATTTAAATTGACAATTAATAAACTGTTTTGTAGAAATTATAAATTTAATTTTAGACTAAAATAAATGAAATATTTAAATGTTTAAAGTGTACATAGTGCATATTAATTTTATTTTCATGTTTCTATATATAGATTATATTTTTTTTCTAATTAAATTATTCCGATAAAAAATATTGCTTGCGTTTATTTTAAAATAACCTAATTTTAATTTGATCTAAATTTTTGATTATTTTAATTTTTATATTTTTTCATTTTATTAAATCTCTATGTTTTTTTAAAATAGACTTAATTAGGTTGATGTTCACATCGTTTCGAAGAAAGTGTTACGTCTCTCTTTATAAATTTTATAATTTTGACATATGACTTTTCTCAAAATAGAATTTACTTAAATTTTGACGCCTAAAATAAATCTAATAGAATAAATTACATTGAATCAGATTTTAGAAAAGATAGGAACTCAATATGTAAAAAATATATATAATCACTGAAAATATAAAAAAAAAAATTATTAATTAAAAATATAAAATCAAAAATAAAATTGAAGTATTGGATTTGGCTTGATGTGTTTCTCCACTTTATCAGATATTTATGAATAATTAATTTCCACTAACAGCTTAAAGAGGATATGGATCCACGTGGATATGGGTAATGTAATGGGCAATGGATTTTGGATACGTACAGCCACCTCTATCGGAGCTGGCTTTCTAGGATTCATCCTTTTACCTTTTACACCACAACATTAGATAGTAAACTTTTCATTATCCTTATCTTCAAATTTTCAATTATTTTAACTACTGTATTAGCATTTTATATTAATATATAAGAAAATAACCAAGGGATTAAATTACAGTTAAAAATTAATTAATCTTACTCGTGTTTTAGGAGAAGTAGCTGAGTGGTCCAATCTCTAATATAAAGTTTAAAATATGTTTTCCACATGCAATGTCAAACCAAAAGAAGAAACTCGTGAGTGTGTATAAATAATAGTATTTTAGGTTGCAGAGTTGGCTATACCTGTTACCCCTCTTCTCTCTCCAATTTTTCCATTATATCTTCTTTCTTTCTCAATAATTTGGGCGTTTCAGTTTCACAGTGTTTCGAACACACACACCAGTGCTAATTTTCGGATCCTAATTCCCTCACCATTGTAGCCACCACAATGATTCGAACATCCTTTCCCAGTTTCAGGAAATTGCTTCCTCAGAGTGTTTCTGCTTCTGCGTTCTCCAAGGTCTGTCTTACTCTCCTACGTTATCTTTAGCATCCATACCATAATTTTCCTTTTATTAAGAATGCGGTTCATCGTATACTGTTCCAGATACAGGCTTTTAAGATGATTATTATGAAAACAACAAGTTTAGCATATGCCGTAGAATGACATTAACATTCGTTATACATTAATGTATATGTAGTTCATATAATCTTTTCAGACAATTGCATAATGATCAGAAGTATGACTTGAAACAATACATTTGAATTCAAATGCACTACAATGCATCTAACTAGTTACATATATGATTCTAAGTTTATACCTCACTATTGGGTAAAGAAGAGACAAACCACATGACTGTTGTAAATTTTCTTAATAGTACAAAGATACAAAGATATTATTTGATGGACCATTGTGCCCTCTGCACCACAGTACAAATTCTGCCGATGCTCATCTGACAAAGAGAGAGATAAAGACGACTGTGTGTATTATCTTCAAGTGCGCCTAAAAACTCGTTGTCGTTTTGAACACTAGGATTGAATTTTGTTTTTCTGTTTTGAATGAACAGTATAGGATAAAAATTAAATAATATAAAAGACTAAAGCAGATTTTATAATTATGTTATTGTTATTTACATTAAAAGGATAATATGGGTATTTTTCACTGAATGGGATTTTTTTAATATGAAATTCCAGTTAAATGAATGATAATGGAATATTCTTCCCCTTTAAGTTTGTGTGCTTTGGAGATTCAATCAAAATGATAATTAATGTTTCCATTTTCACTTTTTTTACAGCTCTTACTTGTACTTGATGAATAAAAAAATTCTCTTTTAAGTTTAAATATGTATTTATTTTCTGAAATTTTATTTGATAAAATATTTTTTAAGGTTAAATATATTTTTAATTTTTAAATTTTGATGTAAAATTAAAATTTATTTTTATCTTAAACTTTTATATATTTTGGTTTATAAATTTTAAAAATAAATAAACATAACCCAATTTTATTATTTTTTTTAATATATTTCCTACTAACATTTGAGTTGTTTATTGTTTATATAATTTAACTCGTTTAACTTCGATAATAGTCAAGGTCTGGGTTTGACAAATAAAAAAATTAAAATAATTGAGTTTAAAATAACTTATATTCATTAAGTTTTAAATTTAGACAAAAAAAATAGTTTTAATTAAAAACAAATTACTTTAACTTTTTTTTTATAATAACAATTAGAAATTTTTTCATATTGTTTTTCTCATTCTCTTGCTTTTTATTAAATATTAATTAAATAAAATTTTAAAATATAAAAATCGATGTACATGATATTAATAAATGTTCGATCGAATTTAACATGAATATATATATATATATATATATATATATATATATATATATTTTGTAAAAACTATATATTATAATGAAATTTAAAAAAAAAATATTTCTTGAAATCTAATATATTGGTTGAATAAAATCACAAATTTTTTTTATTAAAATTATAATGAGAGAAAGAATATCTAAGTAAACTTACTGAGAGAGAATAATTTTTTCTTTAGAGAAATAATATATCAAACAAATTTTTGTGTAAAATAAACATAGTTGAGAATTAAAGATAAGCTAAAGTAGTGAATATATAATTTTTTGAAGGTTGTGCTCATAGTCAACGAATCCAAATAAATTAAATATTATTAATTTTTATACTTGTATCAAGTCAATTGTATTCTGTTAATACGATTTTTTTATCATAATCGAAACAAATAATACTTATAGAACACATTTATTTTTCATCTCTAACAATAATTATCATTAATAAATTGTTTCTTATTAATTTAATTATCATTTTATCTTTTATTATTAAATTAATAATTTGTTTGTTTGTTTTTTAATTAACAAGTTAGATGATGAGTCTCATGAACAATAAAGAATATATCAAGAAAGTTTTATATTATTCCATGTATTTATAAATTATTATATACACTAGGATTTTCTTTTAATTTTATAATAATTATTTTAAAAGTCATTCTAAAGATAATGCTTGGTTCATACTGTAAAATTTGTAAACTAATATTTATAATTTATATTTCTCACCAGACAATTTAATATTAATAATTAAAGTTTGATAT
>Ga0209589_1010777_pt1 | contig 13178 bp, 6 predicted proteins | sample CowpeawhiteBW_FD_187525 | JGI IMG/M metagenome (GOLD analysis project Ga0209589, IMG submission 187525) | Root nodule microbial communities of legume samples collected from California USA - Cow pea white BW (SPAdes) (version 2) | ecosystem: Host-associated > Plants > Roots > Nodule | place: USA...
ATATAGTATATATATATATATATATATATATATATATATATATATTAATTATTGAAGTTTGAAAATATATTAACTATTGATGTTTGAAATTTAATATATTTATAGTAAATTAATTAATAAATATTAAATTATTAATAAAATTTATTTATTTAGCTTAACTAATAAATGTGACTTTAATATTCTTCTATTTATTAACAATTAATATTAAATTAGAAATAGTTTTTAGTTTGAACAATTCTTACTATTATTATTCTAATATAATATATCATTCTTGAAAAAAAAAATTGACTAAGACTAGATCAAATAAATGTATATTAATGATAAATAACAATCAATTAATAATTTATTAAAATAAGTATTGTGTGTATTAAAATCAATACATTTGACTTTTCAACCTTTCATTTCCTTTTTAAAGAAAAAAAAAATCTATATTAAATAACTTTTCCTGGTGACATGGTATAAAAATCAGAATCAGAAACTGGATCTTTCATTTTCTGGTCAAGAACTCAAAAATGGTCATCATCAGCTTCCGTTCATTTTTTATATTTCTGGTTTTCTCAAATGTTTTCATAGCGAATGCTATCCTTAACCTCGAAGGTTTGAACATGGAAGAAATAGTTAAAGTTGGAACTGGTGCGAACTTTCATCTTCTCCCCAAAAGTTCTTCTTCTTCATCTTCTGGAACTCAACATGGCTTGAATCCATCAAACGAAGCTCGTCCTCGTAAAAACATACATTTTCATTCTCTTCCCAAAGGACCTGTTCCACCCTCTGCACCTTCACATGGTTGCAGCACTCCACCTTGTGAAAATGAAGTCAACTAATTGCTATGACAGAGACATTGTTGCACCAAAATTGTAACCCTACTTAGATACAAATTGTGTCTTCATTTGTCTCGATGAGTGAGGATCAAGTTACTATTGAAGTAGGTTTGTAATAAATAATTCAACAATGATAATATTAAATAGCTTAATATTTTCTTACCAACACACACATCAAATACTTTTCTCCTCATTTTTTTTATATATTATTTGTTACATTGAATTGTTTTGCTAAAATATGTGGTATCCCGCACACTTTTAGGAATTAGGAAAAGTAATTGATAAATATTAGTAATTTGTAAAAATATTTATATTTAATTAATCTTAATCTTATTTAAAAAATTAAAAAAATATATTTCAATTATTAAAAAAAGCAGGATAAAATTGAATTAAAAAATCAAATATATATATATATATATGAGGACTAAATTTAAATTACGAAAAAATATTTGACACTCAATGACAGATTTTGATCAGAAATTTTGAAAGGACCAAAATACTCAAATTTTATATATTTAATTATTGATACTAATGTAACAAAAGTATATAAAAATTAGTATTGAAATCTCTTTGTAATTTTTTTCTTAAAAAAATTATAATTTTGAAGTTGTATTTGAAATGTTTTAAATATGTTTTTCTAATTTCATTTCTTTCCCTAAATATTTTTATATTTGAGAAAATTTTCTTATAATAAGTTTCACAAAATTAACAAAATTAATATGAAACTTTCCACTAATAATTTAAAAGAATTAATATAAAATATTTCACTTATAATTCTTTGAATATTAAGGAATGATTTTCTAATTCAGCAATTGAATTTTTAGTATCATGCTTGAAGATAGGTGAAGAAATAAATGTGTATTGTTTTCATCTTCAAGGTATCTTCCCTTTATCAATTTAAAAAAATGAATCTATTATTTTATTCTTTATCAATATACTTATTTTTAAAAAATAAGACTAAAAAATAATTTATCAAAATCTAATAAAAAATCGAGAGACATAATTACTAAAAAAATTATGATAATCAAGTCACATATAAAAAATGGTTATGAAAAAACATATATACATAAACTTTCTTTTTATATTCATAAAAGAATAAATATACAAAAAACTCATAAGATGAAAAAATAAATAAATATCAAACTAATATTTTCCTATCAAGAGAAAAAAGAAAGCTACCTTTTTTCATCTTAAAAGAGAACATATGAGAACTTAAAAGAGAACATATGGGAATGGATAGCGATGAGAATGAATTTATGTCTAACTTTCTACTTTTTTTTTAAACAAAAAACAAAATAAGAGATGCAAGAGTATAAATATATACAATACGTCAAAAAATTAAAATGAGAAAACAAAAGAAATATATCTCAATAAATTTTATTATTCTTTATTATATTTTTTATTTTATTTTATTATTATTAACGTTAAATATTATATTTTATAAAAATAATAAAAATCAATCTATACTTTTTTTAATTTTAAAAATACTTTTAAAAAATTTTAAAAATCACTACTAGAAAAATGCAATTTAGCCACCGATATTAGTCACCAAATTAATTTAGTCGCAAATTGTGACTAAAATAGCCACCACTTCACAGTAGTCGCAAATAGCCACCGATTTAGTGACTGAATAAATGTACAATAATATTCATTATTATAGCGACTGAAATAGCCACCGAAAATTTTTAGTCTCTAAATATTATGTTTTAGCCACCGATTTAGTGGTCAAAATAAATCTTATTTTGCAAAATATATTTAATATGGTAATTAGTCACCGAATATTTTCGGTCGCTTAACATTATTTAATATGTAATGTTTTAGTTATCGATCTAGCGACCGAAATAAATTTTATTCTGTAAAATATATTTAACATGGTAATTAACCACCAAATATTTTCGGTTGCTAGACATTATTTAATATATAATATTTTAGGCACCGATTTAGCGACCAAAATACATTTTATTTTTGTAAAATATATTTAATATGGTAATTATCCCCGAATATTTTTTGTCGCTAAAATAATATTTAATATGTAATGTTTTAGTCATCGATTTAGCGACCGAATAAAGTATTATATTATAAAATATATTTAATATATTAAGTAGTCACTTAATATTTTCAATAGCTAAAATATTATTTATTTAATATAAATTATAATTAATTAAATTATGTATTTTTACATTTTGTCGACACTTAAAGAAAAATAATATCCCACTTTAAAAAATACTCCACTACCATTAGAACCACTACCACTACCAACATCAGCACCACCACCACCACCACTATCACTACCACCACCTTCACCACCACTACCACCACCACCACATTTCTTTTCTCGTTGTCGTTTTGCCCTAATCGTTAATCTTTTTGTCTCCTAACAGCTGTGAAGGTAACTAGGCTACGGTCACCCATAACAACGACGGTCACCCACGACAGACGTAATGTCGTGCTCCCTTCACTTCGTAATTCCTTTTCTGTTTCTTCATTTTTCTTTGCTGCTTAATTGTGTTGATAGCTAATTATTGAACTTAGATGTAATGCAATTTGATTGTTATAGTTTAGGAACACCATATTTTTTTTGCTCTCTTGCCTTAGGTAAATATGAATTTTATTTAAGTTTTGAATTAATTCTCACTAATTTTGAATTTAGTAAATATTTTGGTTTAAATGGGCTAGACAAGTGACAGTTGACTGATTATCAATATCTTGATGCTTAGTAAACAATTCACATTCACTGGTTATTAAATAATTAAGAATTAATAATTAATCCATGATTATTATCTTCATTCTACATTCTTCAAAGTTTATACTATAATTTCTAAATTCCTTTTGCTTGATTATACCGAATGGAAAAAATTGAATGAAAGTGTTAGTTTCAAATCCATGTTATAAAGATATACCTAGAATGAAGGTTGGCTTATATCATATTCTAAAGTTTAATTGCTATATAATATTAATTAATATATATTGGATTCTCTAACTTTTTCCCTATCACATTACAATTTAATTCATTATAAGAATTACATTGATTAGCTACCATAAACAAGAGTTCGCTAAAAATGAGACGCTATTAAGCGTCCCTTAAACCAACTCTATATGATATAAAGTAATTAAAAAAAAAATTAAAGTCACCAAAGCGGATGATAAGCGAATTCTAAGAATTTAAAAACTAAAAAAAATAAAATAATAATGAGATAACGTGTACTGGAAAAACCCATATAAAAATATTAATATAATATTATGAATTAAATAATATTAATGAGTAATTACATAATCAAAGCAGTTAATGATAATCATTAATGAAATTCAAAGTAATTATGTGCATGCTTAAATGATACAAACAATTAATTTTTTTATTAAAAATAAAAAAAAATGTGTCTAAAATTTATTACGCCTGTGCCAAAATTTAGTTTTCCCTCCTTTTCAAATACTTTTCATGTTTTAAACTTTTTTTCTCTTTCACAGACTCTTCAATGCCCAACTGTTATTCAAAACTTAGCTTTTGTCTTTAATTTTTTTCCTTTTCACATACTCTTCGATGCCCAGCTGCTATTCGAAACTTAGCTTTTGTCTTTAACTTTTGGTTTAATTATGCTTTTGGTCCCCATTTTGGAGTCAAAATCTCAAAATGGTACCCAAATGTTTAAAAGTCTCAAAATGGTCCCCTTTTTTGTTGAAACGTCTCACGTTTGCCTTTGCCGTTAAGTCAACGTTGACGCCGTTAGAGAGAGTGCCACGTGTCAGTTCCTCGATTTTTTGAAATTTTATTAATTTTTTTTTGAATATTTTTTTATTTTTAATTTTTTTTATTAATTTTTTTAAAAATATTAAAAAAATTGCCACGTGTCAAGCTGTCATCGTGCCACGTGGCATGACAGTGACACGTGTCAGTATTACGCCACGTGTCATTTTCTTAGTCTCAATTTGGCCCTTTATTTTAATTTATCTCAATTTAGTCCCAATTTTTGTAAAAATATCAAATTTAATAAAAATATTGGTATAACATTTATATAAAATTAAATTTTTGTTTCAATTTGAAGGAAGACAAAATTGCTACTTTTCACAAAAAATTGGGACTAAATTGAGACAAATTAAAATAAAGGGACCAAATTGAGACTAACAAAATGACACGTGGCATAATATTGACACGTGTCACTGTCACTGCCACGTGGCACGATGATAGCTTGATACGTGGCAATTTTTTGATTTTTTAAAAAAAATTCAAAAAAAAAATTCAAAATAAAAAAAAATTCAAAAAAAATAAATAAAAAAATTCAAAAAATTGAGGAACTGACACGTGGCACTCCCTCTAACGGCGTCAACCTTGACTTAACGGGAAGGGCAAACATGAGACGTTTCAACAAAAAAAGGGACCATTTTGAGACTTTTAAAAATTTAGGTACCATTTTAAGATTTTGACTCCAAAATGGGGACCAAAGGCATAATTAAACCTTAATTTTTTTCCCTTTCACATACTCTTCAATTCCCTTTCACGACTACCACACTCATGTTCCTTCAAAAAGAGAAAAAATGACAGTTTAGAGCCATAAATTTTGGTCTCTCCATTTTCTTCAAACCAGGTTAGTTTGGTTTGTGTTGGTGGTAGTGTGTGGTGTGGGTTCTGGATTATTTTGAGAACAAGAAATATGTTTGAAGATTTTATAACCCCCTATTCTTTTGAACTCCTGCTCATATTCCTACTTTATAACACTAATGTACCGCCGCTTTAAGTTTATGCTCTGCCACTTTCCCATCGCACCATTCTTGCATACAACCACTGCTTCAAGTCTTTGCTATGCTCTGTAACACCACACACCATCACTTTTGTCACTGTTGCTTATTTTTTTCACTTAAAGCCCATTTTTTTGTTTTCTGTTAGGTGATGTTAGAAGCATAAACAGACTAAAATTTTCGTATATGAAATTTTGAGAATAACACATTTTATTCTTGGTATTTTTAATTCTAAATATTGTTATTCGTATGCTCATGCGTACTTGAGATTTATGTTCTGCTCTATCTATGATAGACCGTGTTTGAATTTGAGATAGTATAGTTGAGCTCCTCATTCTTAGTTTTCTTAGTAGTCTATTCATGTAACTCGACGTTAATTTGGATTAAACGTAACAAAACAATAATTAGTAATTTAACAGTTTTTTATTTTACTGGATTTTTTAGTTTTTAAGTACTCTAAATATTCCAGTTTTTTGCCTTATATATCTTATATAAAATTATTTTTCATAGGTCGTTATGTAATGTGTTAAGTTTTGAGTCACGACTCATTAGTAGTTTTTCTTATTTTATTTACAGCGGATTAGAAATTTTAATTAAAATATAATAACGCATGTGCAAGGATTTTGCTATTATTATAGCATGGTGTTTGGATGAAATAAAAACTAATTGTCATTACATTTTCCCCATGATGTTGTAGCTACTCCCAAGGGGTGAAATCTGGCTACATGGTCGAAAATCAACGACAGATGTATTATCATATTATCTAAAATCTCTTGTCACTAAGACAAGATATGTGAAATATTTAATTTTAAGGTAAAGATAAAAAAACTCAATGTCACTATTTTTGAACAACTTTTTGGAATTAGATTTTCTTTTCACATTTTTTATGGATATAAAAATTCTTGAAAAAGTTATATTCAATTGCCACCTACCCTTATAGGAGAAATTCGTAGCCCATGAAAATGTTGTAGACTTTGCGGTAAATTGCTTACTAATATTTTGATATTTTATGGTTAATATTGAAGTTAGTAATTGATATTTTGAAGACTTCTTTTATCATGTTTTGTTATTGTCCAAATTTGCAAATTCTGTTTTATTCTTTCTAAAGTTATTATTTTTGTAAATTCTAGGGTTTTAGGGACATTATTTTCGTAAAGATAGTAAGTCATATCTTTACTATATAATTGATTTTCGTAAAGAGAACTTAATATACTAAATTCTCTATAAAAATTTAATTGATATATAATATTATTTAATATATATTGCACTTTCCTATCACTTTACAGTTTATTTGGAGAAGGTTGTTTGTGCGAGGTTTCACTAAGTTGCCTAGTCAAGACTTGGGGAAAAATAGAAGTAGAGACAACATTCAAGAGTTGTGAACTTTAAGCAAATGTGAGTTATTGAGTTAGCATTTTATCTTATTCTTGTTCAATTTAAATTTTAATTAAATGTTGTGATTTGAATATTGGTTTCACTCTTTTTTGTGTTAATTATATTTTATTACCTAATATTTGATTAGGTAATAAAATATTACATATTTCATTTGTGATATTGTTAGGCACTTATTTACGTAAAATTTTAAAATAAATTATTGACTTTTAGATTGTGGTAATTTTGCATTAATGGAAATCCCTGAAGGTAGAAAATGGATGTATAAAAGATTGGATGCTAATAAAATTGACAGATGAATTTAGAGAAGGAGTGTATGAGTTCCTAAAATATGTTATTGGTAAAGAAAAGTTTGTAGAACAAGGTGAAATGTTAAGGTGTCCTTGTGTTAAATGTAGATGTAAAGCTTTCAAGTATGTGGATCAAGTTGGGTTGGATCTTTATGAAGAGGGATTCATGCCTAATTATTATTGGTGAACAATTCATGGTGAAGAATTGCCACATTTCGCCCAAGCGGATGTTTAGAGTACCAATTATCGAACTTGTGAGCAACGAGATGAATTAGATCATTTCCATCAAATGATCATGGATCATGTTGGACCCTCAAATGCCTATTGTATGCAACAAGATGGTGTAATTGGATCAAAGTACATGAACGAAGACCATGATCCTGAAACTCAAAAGTTCTTTGACATGCTTGCTGCTGCACAAGCACCCTATGCCAACTACTCCTTCTGATCCTCCTAGTAGTGATGATATAGTGGACCAGTCTTATGATGGTGGACCATAGGATCATTAGTTATAATTTTAATTATATGATGACTTCAAATTTGCTTTACAATTATATCCATTTTTCTTTTTGGAAATGGTTCTTGTGACTAGAATATGTTAGATCATATAATAAATATACTTTTAATTTTTATATTAGTCTTTAATACATTATATCTTTGACATGATTGTTGTTTAATATAATTAAATGTTTAAATATTGTGTATAAGCAGGTAAAATTATGTATCCAAATGTAACCATAAAAGATATTGTTGCTGATTTTTTTTGTCATTGATTTAGCCACCGATTTAGCCACCAAAATATATTTGTAGCTATACATTTCTAGTTTTTGCCACCGATTTAGCAACCCAAAAAAAAATTTAATTAGAAAAAACACCGTTCATTATCAGTGACCGAAAAAAATGGTCGTTATTTTATCACATTTGTGACCGAATTAGTGACCAAACTAGTTTAAAATCATATATTCTTTTTGTCATTAGCGACAAAAAAAAAGGGTCGCTAAATTTTTAATACTAACTACCGAATTAGCTACGAAATTTTTGGTGACTAAATTGATCTCCAAAAGTTAAACGCGACCAATCGTTTTAGTGACCAATTAGCGACTATAATTTTGGTGGCTATTTAGCGACCAAATATCTATTCAGTCGCTAAGTGGTTTGCGACTAGGGTTTTTGCCACCAGTTCTTTTTAGTCTCTATTTCGGTCGCTAAACGATTTGCGACCGATTTTTGGCATTTAGCGACCAAAATGGGTGGTCACTAAAACACTTTTTTTTGTAGTGTGTGAATTCATTTATGAAACTAATATACTAACCATGTGAAATAACATCGTAGCAACATATGAATATACCTCTTGATTGAGAACAAATATATTTTTGTCTAGGTAAACATCTAGTTAGAATTACATATAATAAAACACATGACCATGCATCTAATGTTGCCCCTATTAGCAAGAACGTTAGGAGCAACATAATTGGGACTTCCACAAGTTGTATTTAGCAATCCATCTGCCTGAAAGTTTTCACCAGGTCAAGCCAATAACAAAATTTATATGCTTAACCCAAAGTGGTTGAAAGAATAATAACATCTTACCCTAAGATACTAAGGTAAAGCACTAAGACCAAAATATTCCTCTAAATAATAGACACTACAAGAAATTTGCTAATTTGCGAGGGAAAATTTTACTCGTTAATTAGAGACAAATTAGCGACAAACAAATATTGTAGCAAAGTTGTAGCTAATTAGTGAGGGACTAGATACAACATAATATGGTAGCTAAGTTGTAGCTAATTAGTTAGGGATTAAACACAACATAAATATGGTAGCTAAGTTGTAGCTAATTAGTTAGGGATTAGACATAACATATATATGGTAACTAAGTTGTAGCTAATTAGTTAGGAATTAAACATAACATAAATATGGTAGTTAAGTTGTAGCTAATTAGTTAGGGATTAAACACAACATAAATATGGTAGCTAAGTTGTAACTAATTAGTTAGGGCTTAAACATAACATATATATGGTAACTAAGTTGTAGCTAATTAGTTAGGAATTAAACATAACATAAATATGGTAGCTAAGCTGTAGCTAATTAGTTAGGGATTAAACACAACATAAATATGGTAGCTAAATTGTAACTAATTAGTTAGAGATTATACACAACATAGATATTGTAGCTAAGTTGTAGCTAATTAGTTAGGGATTAGACACAACATAATATGGTAGTTAAACTGAAGCTAATTAGTTAGGGATTAGACACAACATAATATAGCAGCTAAGTTGTAGCTAATAATTAGGGATTAGATACAACATAATATGATAATTAAGTTGAAGCTAATTAGCTATGCTTTTAATTATAAAATGATTTTATTGCTAATCCAAAACTAGTAAATAAAATTTCTAATTAAAAAAAATAATATACAAATTATTTTATAAAAAATGAATTTATTAAAGAAATTTTAAAAACTATCGATGTATTTAAAAATCTTCAAAAATATATTTTATTATTATATAAATTAATCCCTTATTTGTAAATTATTTTTATTTTATATATATATATATATATATTTTTTTTTAAATAATAACTACCATTTAACTAACACAATATTTTTTTCCATTTAACACTACAAAAAAACTATGTGTTAGTAGCAGTTATTTTGTAGCGATTAAATAAAACCATTAGAATTGTTTTAATTTTTTTTAATTTTAGTTAACCGTCAGAAATTATTTTTTGACTTTTATTAAGTACTTATCTTTCGAACCCTTATTTTCTATACCGTACCATTTTCGAAATGAAAATCGTGTTCCGTTGAACGTTTCACTTCAATTTTCCATTAAATTTCCTTTGATCAACAATGAGCACAGTTAGCTATGTCAGGTAGGATGATCTAAATCTAGCAGCGACTGCACCTGAATCCATGGAGATGATGAGGCTGCACCACAATCAAGAGGCAGAGGTCGTTGTTTGGGGACGAAGAACCCTAAAGACCGTTCTAGACGCCGCATTTGACTGATGTTTTCCTATCGATTACTTTGTGATAAATTACATAAACTAGTTCTTTTTATCGATTACTTCTTCATTTTCCTCCTTCTTTTAAGTTCTTTGGAATTTTCGATAGAGTATTTCTTTTAGCTATTTTCCATGTGTCAATTTAGAGGTCTGATTTTATGAAAAAAGCTGTGGACCTAGCAGCCAGAGAATTAATGGCACTCGCATCACAAGGACAAGTTTAATCTTCAATTAATTAATAATCTAATTCAGGAATTTGGTTTAGTTTTTTATAATGTTGTTGCAATGTGCTTCTATTGCAATTATGAATGTTGCAATGTGCTTGTGTTGCAATTCAGGCTCGATGTATGGCAAACATAGTATTACAGTCACATTACCCCAGAAGCTCACGGGGGGCTTAGAAACCAAAGGTATCTGCGTGAGTCTGCCCCTAAGAAAGGAAAATCTAGTAGGAGATAGGCTTTATGAGAAGATCTGCCCACTAATATTGACCAGGAATGTGTCGAAGATCAAGCTGCTTGGTATTAACATTTTTGAAAACGTAGAACACGTGAAGCTCCATTTTCCTGGTTCTAGCACGAAGAACAGGATTATGAGCCAAATTAAGAACAAATTGTCACACAGAACAATAGGAGTATTGTGAGGAATTGAAAGCTTCTTAAGAGTCTCTATCCATAAGATGTCAGCTGTAGCAACATCTAAACTCCTATTTCTAGTTTGTTTTCTTGATCAACATGAAACTAAATTAGGTTCCAAGTAAATGGAAGCCCCTGAGATTGAAGAAGATAAGTCATAAACTATCATATTCATACCTTGTTGACAACAAAATTTTTAAACTCCTTGTAAATGTTATTTCTTTCATGTAAAAATTCTATCAGGCCATGTCTAGCTACTCTTATTTGTATCATTTTTTAGGATTCTTGTTAAGGCTTGTTTCCCTTTGTATTTCACAACCTCTCTTACATCTATCCCCACTCCAAAATGAACTTACCTTAAAAGACTATGATTGTTTTGGGCAGGCAATAAGTAATATGAAAGCTAATGCAGCTGGATTAACTCAACAAAACAATGTGTAGCCTGTTTCAGATGCCAACATTCCCAAGGCTAAACCAGAACATCCTTTGGGCTTGCAATCAAAACTTCTAGAAGGTTAAGGAGAAGTGTCTAAGCCTCAATCTTCGTTAGTGCTTCCACCAGGTTTTTTTGATGACAGTGTTTCAGGAAAGAAAAGTTCTGGTAAGAATTTGATTTAGAAAATTAAGTACGTATTTCTACTCTTGTACATTTTAATAAACAGAGTAGGAATTACATATCACGAGCAGTGATAGTAATAGGGAGAGAACGCTTTCCATGATTTGCAGCCGCATCAAACGCTTTCCAGCACTTCTATGTGCTGCTGAATTCCACGAGGATGATGTGCTCTATAGCGAGAGAACATCTAGGGTACGTTGATTAATTAGATGAGTTTTTGTTTGGGCATTTGAACTGAAAATGAATTTTGCATGTCAGTTTCTGAAGCCTGCTTTCACTGTTATACGTGATCAAGAATCGAAATGTTTGTTGGTGTTCATCCGTGGAACGCGTAGCATAAAAGACACTCTCATAGATACACTGTGTGCTTATGTCTCCTTCGATCACAACATGGTTTCAGGACATGCACATCGTGGTATGGTTGTTGTGGCTGATTGGATTAGCAAACATTGCATTCCTGTACTACTTGAAGCTCTTCGTCAATACCCCCACTTCAAAATCAAGGTATTTATTAGTTAGTGTTATTTACCATGTTTCTCATCATCATAATAATAATAATAATAAAAATATTTTCATATAGATTGTTGGACACTCGCTGGGTGGTGGTACTGCTGCATTATTGACTCATAAGCTTAGAGAAATGGAAGAGTTGTCTTCGACAAGGCCAACTTGTGTCACGTTTGGCTTAGGTATACAAACTCTCTAATTCACATATATGTTCAGTCCAGTAACTAATTCAATATGGTTTCATAATTGTAATTTTTGCAGCTGCCTGTGTGACATTGGAGTTGGCTGAGTTAGGAAAACCCTTTATCACTTCCATTGTAAATGGTTCTGACATAGTGCCAACACTCTCAGCTTCTTCTAGTCATAATTTCATTGCTGAGGTAACAACCTACAATATTATCACCAAATATTCATATTCTCAGGTATATCTTTACTCAAAATTGGTGGAAGAATGGTTTATTCAACCTGCTCAATGAATCCTATTGAGAATGAAGCTGTGGTTGCTGAGGTAATCTACCTTGAATGCTCTATACTTAGATAATCTCTGGTAGTTCTTATGTTTACTGATAAAAGTACTTTCATATTTTAAGATCAACAAATTGACTTGGATACTTGCTTTCAGAAAAATGACTTGAATATAGACCTGCAAAATCTGCCCAAACAGGGGAATATGGCCCAAGCAATTACTTTTGAGAATGAATGTCTCTTTGGATTGAGTATAAGGTGCCAAAATAATATATGTGATCTTGTTTTGGTGCTGGTCATCTGATCTGAAGTCTAACCTGTTTAATTTTGTTGTAGGGGCAACAATGCTTAAGTAATGATCAAGTGTTAGGAAGTATAGGAATACTGTTTGATATTGACTTGTAGATCTTTAGGATTTTCCAGAGGCTATGCTAGTAGTGAATTTTCAGCTTTAACTTTGATCTTTGGTCTCTTAGGACATTGTTGATTATGCCACTAGCAAGCTCCCCCCTGATGTTCTTGCTGCCTGAAGATAGTTGTACTTGTAGCAAACTCATATAGACCTATTGGAGGGGCTAAAGATGATCTTGAAATAGGAATTTCGTCCTACAAAAATCCAAGATTGCATCTTTTCCATCAAAGGTAATATCTTGGTCTTGGAATACATAAGGGAGTTAAGTTAACTACTAAAAAATATTTTAGGTTAGAGAAACCA
>Ga0209589_1010786_pt1 | contig 13171 bp, 9 predicted proteins | sample CowpeawhiteBW_FD_187525 | JGI IMG/M metagenome (GOLD analysis project Ga0209589, IMG submission 187525) | Root nodule microbial communities of legume samples collected from California USA - Cow pea white BW (SPAdes) (version 2) | ecosystem: Host-associated > Plants > Roots > Nodule | place: USA...
AAACGAGAATGAAGATATGGCGGGGACGGGTATTATGGCGGGTATATGTACATCCTCATACCCATCCCCATACCCAATTGAAAAAGTCGGGGATTCCCCATACCCATACCCATACCCAGTCAATGCGGGAATTCCCCATCAAAACGGGGACGGGTTCGGATAATACCACGGAGACGGATTTATTTGCCATCTCTACCTGTACTGCATTATTTTCCTTTTGTACCTCATAATTTATAAAATATCCGTTTTATCCGCGAGTATAGTAGAGTGAATCTTAATTTTTGAGACCCGAAAATACATTCTAAAATAAAAAAGAAATTTATAGAATAATTGTTTCGAAAAGTATTTCTAAAATGATAAATACATTCTGAAATACTCATTTTGGAAATTGTCTTATATATTTCGGAACGATGGTTGTGGAAGACTTTTCTAAATTTAAAAATATTTTTTGAAACAGTGGTTTCAATTTTCTTTTTTTCAGAATATGTATTCTGAAATATATTTTTAGATTAAAATACGTTGATTTCTTTTTATATTTCGGAATGGAGGTTCTAGAATATAAAAACATTTTTAAAATAAGTGTTTTGAAAAAATATTCATGACTGTACTGTACCTTTTAAAATATTCATTTCAAAATTTCTTTCTTATATTTAGTATTAAGTGTTCCAGAAAATATTAAAAACAAGAAGGTGAAGGGATATTTATTATATTTTTATGAGGGGTAGTTTGGGGAATATAACTTTTTATTGGGGTGCAGGAAGAAAAAATAGGCGGTGCAGGAAGAAACCTACAGAAAATAATTGCAATTTGGATAGTGGGTTTGTTTCCATTTGATTAAGACCAGTTCAATGGGAAGGTGAAGCAACACGACCTTGTTTGCTTCTTTTTCGGTTCTTCTTCTGCAATCTGCATCAGTTATAGAGAGAGAGGGTGTACAACCCTAATTTGTTGGTTTTTCCATCTGTTCGCCACAATCGACGACCATAATTTTATTAAACGGTAACCTTCTACCTATCTCTTAATTTTTCTTTTATAATATTCTGTCAGGAGTTAATTATTTTTTTAAAATATAGGTAGACGAGATGGGTAATTTAGGGATAATATAATTGATTGTTAATTGCTAGGCGCAGAAAAAAAAATGGTTAATGCATCGTATAGTTAGTCATCCAGTGTAATTTGAATGGGATTCTTTCAAGGTTTGTTTTCCTTTTTCTTTATTTCCTTTTTTAATTTAGAGTGTAAGTCTGCTCCTGCAATGATGAACTTATGAACCCATTTGGAAAATTTGCGAATTTGATTTTGCAGCATGGATGGATTGTGCTAAAAATTTTCGTTTTTAGCTTCTGGGTAAATGAAAATTCCTTTGGAATTATGTGCAACTGGGTCATTTCAGAAGTGCAGAGGGTGTTAACTTGACAAGTAATTGGTATTTAGGAAAACTTGGGATTCGTTTATCTTGTTTACTTCATTGCTTCTTCCAGTTTTGTTAATGCAAAGAGTTTAAGTTATATCCGCTACATGCATCTAACAAGAATTTAGCTTATTGCTTGGCCATATTTGTAAATAAGATGATGTGGTAAAATGATCAAATCTTATTAGATGTTTAGGTAAAAATGCTTTGTACTGATAATGTATATAATTAACTTCAACTTTCTGTTGAATTTGCGACTGCAAAGAAAAATATTGCTTCTTATGTTTGGCTAAGAGATGATTGTACATCATGGAATTGCATTCAGTGGACTAGATCTAAGTAACCCTATCGTAGTTGATTATGTCAGTGACACTTGTGAACTTGCTATTTTGAGTAACGTTAACGGTTATGGTGGATTCTTCATGCGCAGGTTGATGTACATTCTATGAATCAGAGTTTTGGTTGAAGTATCACTTGTGTTCTTTGCTGTCATGGTATGTCAATGTGTGTATTTGCTACTTGATTTAATTTTTGTGTAATTTTATAAACTTTGCTTTTCCGCTCTTCATGACTGGTTGAGAGATCTTGCAATGTCTCATTTTAGAATTGCTTGTCTGAGGGGTTTAAGGTTTTGCACTGTTCTTAGGTTGTCAATATTTTTGTCCTAGTCGAAGCATTACATGTATATTTTTACATGGAGGAAACTCTATCTAGTGCATGAAAAGTAAGTAGATATTCAATAATTTCTATTAAACTGAAAAAGGTATTAGGGGATTGACAAAATATCCTCCTCAAAATAGAGCTAAGAAGGAGCACATCCAATCTCTCATAGAAACAACACATTCAGGAATAGATTCAAATTTCGGAATTCTTAGAATCCACTTAACTAATATGAATATATGAAAGTACCCAAAATTGTTCATTTGGATTTTGCTATCTTGCATGTCAATTCTATGTAACACTTATTTTATGTATCACTGAATGCAGGATGCCAGTATTGATGATAAGAGTGAAAGTAGACTCTATATTGGTAACCTTGATCTTAGAATTACAGAGTGAGACTTGCCAACTAGCCACCAAAGACTTGACTTTGGTTTTTGTTCTGTGTTTCATGGACATACTGTCATACTTATTCTTTCATTTTCTTTTCAATGCTTTCCAGAGCTGCTTTGCTCAAAATGTTTTCTCCTTATGGAAAGATAATTTCTGAGGACTTCTTATGGCACACACGTGGCCCGAAACGTGGGGAGCCACGTGGCTTTGCTTTCATCCAGTATAGCACAAAAGAGGTAAGTTGATTGCACTCATTACCTAAGTCAGTTTCTAGCAATTTCTGATTTCCATCGTTAAAGTGAGAATGCAGGAAGCAGAATTAGCCAAGGAGAAAATGCACGGGAGGTTCGCCTGCGGCCGGCCGCTGGTTGTTCGTCTTGCCGGTGAGAAGTGTTTGCTGGAAACAGCTGATAAGTCTACAAAGGCAGCAAGTGAAGGGCACAAGATGCTTCTCATTGGTGGTGGTGGTGGTGGTGGTAGTGCCATGGGACAGACAAGTCGCACTGCAAAGATAGCTGCTATAAAAAATAAACTGAAATCCTTAGAGGAGGAGAGTTCTAGGACCAAGAAGCAGAAGCAAAGTGAGAATATTTGTTGAGTCAGATTCTGTGAGTATATAATGAAGGGATCATTCCATAAATTTGACATTCACATGTTTAGTTCAGGTTGGTTTTTAGGCCATAAGTCAGATTGTAACTGGAGATACTAACTTTCCATCTGAAACTATCCAAATTGAAATCTAACGGGATTTTAGCTAGTTGAGGCTCTCTTAAGTTAGAAAAATTATGCTTTTTTATTTTCTTAGAAAGCCATTAAAAAGGAATTAGATATAAATGATTTATTTTTTCATTTTTATAAAATATATGTTTAAAAATGAGGTCTTGGTTTTTGGGCTTTATAACAACTGTGGAATCAATTGAGCTACATTCCCTAAACAATTCAGTATAATTTCATTTCAAGATTTTATAGCATTTAACATGGGAAAGTTAATATGTTTAATCAATTCACCTTCTAGAAAATGAGGTTTCAAGAATAGGAATATTCTTTAAAACAATTGGAAAGATTTGTACAGTTATTTTTAGTAAAATATTTCATTTTCAACAAAAGTTAATGTAATAATATAATTAAATAATTTTACAATCAGTTCACAGGAAAAAAAATTATTTACATACGAAGGCACAATATCTAAATTTATACTTATCTAAAAATTAATAGAAATTTATTATATTAAAAAATATTTAATCGGAGGTGTTTGTTAGGGGCACCCTAATATCGAAATAGGAAGAAAGTATAAAAATTGGAGTTGTGTCACTTGTATAATTTCGTTTAGAAAATGTTTAGTATATAAAAGCATACTATATAACCTTTACCTAAGCTCTTTAAACTTACACTCAATTTGATGAAATTTACGAAAATATTTCATTTTTAAATTACTTCAATAGATTTTGCCAAGCCTTTACATTATATGTCTTAAGTTTAAACCTTGCCCGGGAAGTTGTTTAACCAAAAGTGTTTTTTTGGAGTAAAAAAGTGATAAACGATAGGAGTAGTTTGAGAAACAAAATAAAACAACACAATTAGAGGCTTTTTCTTCTCTCATTCTTGAGAAAGAGAACTAAGTCGTTTACTTGTCAATTATTTGGTGGTTGAGTGATACGAGTCCTTTACTTTTCTTTTTTATGAGGAAAAAAAAAGTTACTAATCCTCATTTAATAAACATTGTAAGAGGAAAAAAAACGTGGGCAACTAAATGTGATTAAACATATAATTTAGATTGAATCTTTACGTGCCACAATTTCTAAGAAAAAAAAATGGTTCTAAAGTTGGAGTCATTTGGACCATTTGATAATTAAGCAATGGCCCAGTTATAGAAACTAGAAAAGGAAAAGCCTTTGGTAAGTGGAATACTATTTCTTGTGTTCTATTATTTTCAAATCAAGAAATACCATCTTTCTTTACTTTTCTTCCTCTTTTGTCCTCTACGTTTTACTCTGTTTTCCAAACAAAGATTCCTACTTTAGCAATATATCTATTATTTTGATTTCCAGCATCACATAAAATGAGATCATGAAATGTTCTAGTAGCACACTCATGAATAAATAAAATGTCTAATTTATATAATGGCCAATAATTGCTCTATTGAAAATCCCTGATTTCTTTGGTTCAATGTTGGTTCCGGATGCTTTCCTACTTTTCCTGCATATCACATTATATTATATCTTCTGAAATGATTTTGGTTCCACTTTCTAAGATGCTATTGCATTTTCTGATTGGTGTCTATGAAAATTCAAGATCATGTGACCTATGACATTTAACATGAGATGTTTTCCTATGTATCTGTGGTGGTTGGAGCTAGTGGAAGTATTTGGAATATATATGTTATTGAAACCAAAAATTTAAGTGATCATATCCTTTAAGCTGAATTCTTATTCCAGAAACATAAACTACTTATAAATACTCTTTTCTTCATGGAGGCAGAATGTCTATTAAAAAAGACAAACTATATAAAAAAATTCATAAATTACAGAGATTTCATCAAACAATAGTAATATAAATCACTTCAAAATTTACCCCCAACGGAATCAACTTTTTTATTTCTAAACAAATGACGACAGACTAAGAATTGAAGTTCTGAATCGATATATAACGTATTTTTCATATTAACTAACCTAAGTTACAACAAGAAATTGACTACTATATAAAAGAGTAAATTTAAAATAAAATAAAAAAAGCACAAATACCCGCTTGCAGATATATAACTTGAGAGTTCAAAAAATTAAGAAGCTTGCAGAGTTAGTAAGATTTAGCAAAAATAGCCACTTCTTCAGCAGGGTTACCGGTCATCAAGCATGTTTTAATCCCTTGTGGCTGTTCAAAAGGAAAACACCTAATAGTTGCTCCTGTTTCTTCCTTCACTTTTAACTCGTCTTCATCACTGTGACATTGTGTAAAGCTTGATATTAGAGTTGTGAATTAATCACGTTCCTTCTCTATATATACATCAAAGTTAGAAGTTATCTTTTCAACATCAAAACATAAACAAATATTTAATGTCAAAAATTAGGGGGAAACAACCTAGCAGACCAAGGGCCCCTTGCCCATTTTCCTTCAGATATTGCAGCTTTAAGATCACTGTATGTGCTTACATCTACAATATTACTGCGAGAAAAAAACTGTGCATGTCAATTTGCATGCATACCATTGAAGCCCACAATATATGTGCAATTGAATGAGCATAACATGTAAAATAAAAAGTGAAGCTTAAGAACTCAGGGAAAACCAAGAAGCCATTGTGTTTAATCGCATTTTAATAAAACCTTACTACAGGAAACCCTCATTCCAATTGGTAGCAACAGTTTTTGTCACCACCAAAGCATTAGAGACAGTTCTTAATGAAATTCTGATCAGGGACTTGGTTTGGTCAGTACAGTAATTCACTGTGCAAATATCTATTTACAGGTCAGATCTGAACTTAGAATAGAACCCTACCAGACTCAAACCACGTATTTGTTATTGAAGTCAATCAATGCAAAGAATTTTCTCCACAGAAATTATGCAGGCAAAGTACCAAACTGTTTTGACAGAGCCCAAGATTAAGCAGTTATGCTACAGTTAATAATCTTATATTCAGGAAACAGATGGCTAATGTGACTAACATTAAAATTAAAGTGTTTTGAAGAACTCAAAAGCATGTTAGAAAAGTTATGTATAGGAGTCACAAGCCAAAGTAGCATTGAAGGAAAGAACCTGTCTCGAAATGCAATTGCTCTTTCCAAAAGAGACGACTGTATCTCATCCAACTTGTCTTTAACATAAGCCTCCAAATTCGAAGGTTCCATAGAGATTCCAAACACTTTTCCTTGCTTCCCAGGGATATCTCTCCTGGATATTACCACACTTCCACTAGCCACATCACGAGGACCAATTTCAATTCTAAGAGGAACTCCCTGAAATAGGAAGAGATGCAAATGGTATAAATAAAATCAGATACAAAAACAAGATAAGACTGTGCTGAAGCAAGGCACATGCCTTCGTCGTCCCAGAATATCCATTCAAGTTTAGCACCATACCTTCATTTCCCAGAAATTGAATTTCCATCCAGGGGTTCTTTGATCTGAGTCATCAAGTTTAACTCTAATCCCTGATTTTTGAAGTACATCCTTTACAGTCAATGCTGCATTTAGAACTGCAGCTTTTTCATCATCCTTCTTCCAAATGGGCACAATTACCACCTAAACCATCAACACAAAACATGATTATGACGAAAATGAAAAACTCAAAATTTATTTAAATTACAATATGAAAGTAAGGGACCGGAATATTATCCTGCGTCTAAATGTAGAGGTTTGAACTTTGGAGCAGATGAGATATTTTTTACATTTTAAATCACGTTTCCTTTATTTGATAATGTTTTAGAATGAAAGGCTACCATGCAACTTTTTAAGCTCCCTAACTAATTTTATAAACATTTTGTAAGAAACAAAAAGCTTTTTACACCCTCCCCCTCCAAACTCTTCCATCCAAGCATACCCTTAATGAAATCTGTATGCAGTTCAAGGAAATTAGCAATGAGATACTAACATATGAATCAAAGCACGTGTATTATGTACAAAAATAAATAATTAGCACTAAAAACGCAACACTTCAACAAATTGCCTGAAAGAGGCAGCTCACAAATCAATATGATGAAAACAGGTTTTGTATCAAGTGTTGCAGGATGTTCTTGTAAGAAAATTTACAGCAAACGTAGGAAACTACGTTATTCACCAGCTTAGCCTCACCAAGATGCCAAGTTTTCCAACTTCAAACAGTTAAATTTAACTAGTAGTGTCTACAGCACAAGGTTTAGACACCAGTAGCATTCAAATGTACCTGTATCGGCGCAATCTTTGGGGGAAGCATTAGGCCTGCATCATCTCCATGGGTCATGATGATGCCTCCAACAAAACGGGTACTAATTGCCCATGATGTCTGCCAAATGTGTTCCCTAACTCCATTTTCATCTGTGAACTGCACAATTACACATTTTGAACAACTGCATCCTCATTGAAAAGACTATATTGATATTTCGAAAAGAAAACAAAAATAAAAAACAGGTAACCCCATAAAAGAAAAGGGACAAAAATAAATAAATAAATTTAGAGTAAACAAAATTTAGATACTGGCATGCTGAAAATACTAAAAGATCCAGTTTAATCTTCCCAGTAAGTACTCGGGTATTTCAGGGCTTGGTATTAAGAAAAATGATCGAGTTACTAGCTGGGTAAAAGCAACTGATGAAGCACAAAAAGGCAGAAACCAATGACTGAGGAAAAAAACAGTAGAATTTAGAAATATATCATTGTGTTATATTTGTAAGAACTGGGATTTGTCATAAGAAGTGAATTTCTTAGTAGCTTGGTAGTTTAGGACTTTTCTCCAAACGTTTTAATTTAAATCAGAATGTTTATAAAATTTTAGGATTCAACCACCATGGTAGATACAAACCCAAAAATAATCCCATATCACAAAAGAAATCCAGATTAAGGAAATACTATGTATTCGGCAATAATTAAAGCAGAACATCAGACCTGTGTCCCAAAGGCACGGGAAAAGTTTTGCCCAAGGTTATGACTGGTTCCTGCTTGTAGTGCTTTCTTGTCACCCATCATAGCCTCAATCGTATAGGTCTTACAAGCACCAGCAAATGTTTCCACTTTAGATTTTCGACCAGTAATAACAGGTATTGCAGCTTGCTCATACGCAAATCTGGTATAGATGTCAATCATCTGTATAGCCTGCAGTTGAACATGATATTGTCACTTAAGATTATGCAATAATACATTCATTCCAGAAAAGATTTTACCATCTTGACATATATAAGACATGCACCTCATCCTCTGCCTCCTCTGGAGTAGCATGAGCAGTATGCCCTTCTTGCCAAAGAAATTCAAGAGTTCTAACAAATGGTTTAGTGCGCATCTCCCACCTAGTCACGTTTGCCCACTGAAAGCAAGTTGGCAAAGTTGTACGTCATTCAACAAAACATGTTCTTTCTCACAAAAAAACTCACAACAGCATTACCTGATTAATCAAGAGAGGAAGATCACGATAGCTATGGATCCATTGAGTAAACATATGATTCACAATGGTTTCACTTGTAGGCCGGACCTGCCACAACCTCAACAAGTGCAAAAATCAAAAGACAAAACCTTAGGTCACAGCTTTTCAATGAATATTACAGATGATTAATCGCTTTAATTTATCTCAAATATTACAACAATATTAAAAATTTTCACACATGAAAGCAACTGAAATAAACAACTGAAAAGCATACATACCACGAGTTTCTCTTCAAGTTCCTTTCCACCCCCAATTGTCACCAGAGCTAATTCAGGACTGAAACCCTCAACGTGACTAGCTTCTTTCTCTATAAAAGAGTATGGGATAAACTGCAGCGCAGATGAAAAAAAGGCATCAAACAATAGATACAATAATTTCATGCCCTGGTCATAATCTTTGTACACCACATTATCAAGATGTCCCTTTACTCAACCCTCACTTTTTGACACGACATATAATAATGGCGCGCTATAGTAAGAATAATTCAAGCCCTTTGCTATCTCCATCTCAACTGTCAAGGTTAGCTTAGAAATGCTTGCATAAATTTAGGCAAATATATCATTAAGGAAGCATTTGGAAGAGCTTACAGAGCTCATTTGGACCGATGAAAGTGGCATAGACATGTTCGGGTACGTATGTTTGGAACTTATTTACAGAAGCATTTGGAACTTTTATATTAGTTTTTTCATCTACCTTCTCCAAAAACTGGAGGTACCTAAGTTTATTTTTAACTTTAGGAAAAAAGTTTTGATTCATTTTGCTTCGTATCTTTCTTTTTTATAAGTACTAACTTAAAAATATCCTAATAGAGTCAAATTGTTAAATTTTTATCAAACAAAAGCTTCCTGATAAGAATGAATAATGAAACTTAGTGAAATAAGCTAAGAAGAACTTTCTTCCAAACACACCCTTTTACATTAGCTCCTTTAAACTCATATCAACAAGTTTCATGCAGTTAAAGCGTATAAGTTGATGCGGTAAGTTATTAAATAAGCCGTTAAGTAATATTCCAAACACACCCTAATAACTGTAAATAATCAATTTACTAACTATGGATGTTAACTCTTACCTGAGGAAAATACATGTTACTATGCCCAGTCTCCTTGAACTTCACATTCAAGTATTCCTACACCAACACAAAAAAGGAAAACAAAAATTAAGTTCAAATAAATTACATTATGAGAATAAAAGGTACAAGAGGAGATAAAATGCAAAGGAACCTGAATGGCTTCCCAAATAGCGTAACCGTAGGGACGAATGACCATGGTGCCGCGAACCGGACCATAATCTGCCAACTCAGCATTGGCAATAACGTCGAGATACCACGCGTTGAAGTCCTGTGATCGTGGCGTGATGACTTGTTCGGGAACTCGGTTCTTCGAGTTGTTGACTCGGTCCTGTGTCTCCGCCGTCGCACTCTGGGCGGAGAACGAGGCGGCGAGTGGCCTTTGCCGGAGGTGGTGGCGCCGCCGGAGAATCGCGCGGGAACGGCGCGCGATGGCGGCGGAAGAGGGCGGGGATAAGAGGTGGGTGAAAGAGGTTAGCCTGAGAGACAACATCTGTGGCTTTGGAACACTAGTGACTGAAAGAGTCTCCAGATCAGGTTTGGTTATTATTAAAAGGTTTTATTATAACATTCATTTACAACTTTATTTCAAAAATTAATTTATAAACTTTATATATGAAATATTTATGGTTTTGTGGTAGCTTCTTTGATATTAATTTGGTCTCAACCTACATAATAATCCATTTAATTTAAATTATTCCACACCAGAAAGACAGTTAGAATGAAATATAAATTATTCCATCACAAAGTATGCAGATAAGGAAATAATAATTCTATTTTCATCTATATTATATTATACTGGTGAAATAATAAAATAGTTAATTTATGATAATAAAAATTAATATAGTTAAGTTAAAAAAAATAGTAAAATAAATAATTGATTAAATTTAAAGAAACAATGCAAAAATTGATTAAATAATTATTTTAATTTAAAAAATAAAATTGAAAAATAAATATTGATACTAAAAATAAAATTTTCTTTATTTATAGTATAGTATTTTATTATTTTTATCGTAAACACTTTGCATGTATTTTCATTAGTTTCATCGAATTTTATTTTATTTTTATTACTCACAACTAAATTTTAAATATATTTATTTTAAGGATGAGATAAGAAAAAAGTAAAAAAGCTTCTTCCTGCACCTCTAATTATTTCTTCAACACTCCAAATAATCACGTTAATGACCATTATTTTCTTCTCACATGAATAGGTAAACTGTGAAATCCCTTTTAACGTTCCTCTCTCTCTCTGTTAGAAGAAAACTACCATTCCTCACTTCCTTATCCTCTCTACTCCTCAATTCTTCCCCAACCTCTCTTCTCACACTGCTGCCATCTCACTGTCTGCTTGATTTGTGCCCAGATTCTGGAAGGACCAACCCAACAGGACCCTCTACAGCTTCCTCCCTCAGCTCCCTTCCTCCTAGGTAGGTTCCATATCTGTTTTGGTTCAATTCCAACTATAATTCACTAGTTAACCTCTGAATTATGGGTCTAATTGTGTGATTCTCCCTTCTCCATATCTTGGTGATGGATTTTCCAGGTTAAACTGAGATTTTTGCCCTATTGCAATTAACTTGACTCCACCAAACTAAATTCTTAGCAAAAAGGTAAGGGGAGCTAACTCTTTACTCAATTTTTGTGTAAAAAGTGTCTTTGAGTACTTGGATTGCATGATTCTGTGTTTAATTGATGTGTGGAACTACTTGCTGTGTGAAATTGAATTGTTGTGTGAAATTCGTAGCTCTGCATGTGAAGAATAGATTGAAATCCTGATAATTTCGCCCAGGCGAGCAGCTCTCGCCTGAGCGAAAGTATCAGAGAGTTACATCTATCACTGCGCGAGGTCTCGCCTAGGCGAGCTGGAGTCGCTTAAGCGAGAGATCATCTCGTCTATGCGAACCAGTTTAGCCTGAGCGAGAATTCGCTCAGATTCTTGAGGTGCCCACTGTAAGAGGTCTCGCCAGGGCGAGAGCAGCTTGCCTAAGCAAGATAACTTTTTAGCTCAGTCGAGATCCTCTAGCTTGAGCGAGGTTCACTGCAGAATTGGATTTCTTCTTTGTTTCAAATTAAATGAAGTTGTGTAAATTGAATTGATGTGATAATTGTCTATCTTGCACGTAAGTTTTATGAATAATAGTATATGAGATGGAATTGTGTGAATTTGGTTCATTAGAGAATGTGAATGAATTAGGATTTCAAGGGAAATTCTAAAAAGGATGGTTTTAGTGAATGTAAGGACATGAGGACTCATTTTGGTGGTATCCTGACGCTCTTATAACCATTAAGACTCATATAGAGTATAATGAATTATGTCGGGAGGAGTAACAGGAGGTCCTAGTCTATGGACCCGATCCGTCATAGACGTGAATGGGACTTACCCTGGGAGTGGTTGGGTGAATACCCCTTGTGCCCAAAACTCTGCAGAGTTTGGGAACCGTCACAGGTGCAAGCCACCAAGAGCTCCAATGTCACTTACATAATCCGGATATCGAGTCTAGAATCATGAATGTGTGTTATGATTGTGGTGATTTGAACAATTATGATGTCACTTACATAATCCGGATATCGAGTCTAGAATCATAAATGCGTGTTATGATTGTGGTGATTTGAACAATTCTGATAAATGTGATAAACCTTGATTGATGCTTAATTATTAAATTGCATGATTTCTCTTTATTAAGTTAGCTTACCCTTCTTGCATATGTTTGTTCTGTGTGTCTTTCTCTTTTGCAATGATTGCCCTTAATGATTGGCGTGAGCAGCTAAAAGTGCGGGTGAGGACACACCCCTCCTGGATAGGAATTGAGTTGTGACTGAGCATTTCCAACAGTAGCCTTCACTCTTTGTTTTGTCTAAATGGTTAGGTGTTTTGTAACCCTTTCTTAGTGTAGGCTGTGTTTATAGACAGTACATGTATAGTTACTTTTGGAATGGCTGTATTGATACTTTATACCGGCCTATCCCTATCATCTACTCTTGAATTATCATGATATAAAATTTTGTTTGATAGCGTAAAAACTATTAAAACAGAATGTTACATAAACGCTATTTAATTTATTTACTTTGTTCTGTGGATTTTAACAAAAAAAACTTCATTAGACACTAGATTTCAAAATTTAATACAAAAAGTTACCGGATTTTGGAAATTATTTTAAGAAAATACTGAATTTAAATTTTTATTAAATAAATCAACAATTTTAAATATAAAAATATTTCAAATTTTAATTTATGAAACTTTCTAAATTTCAAAATCCAATTTATACTTTCTGAATTTTAAAATCCGATTAAGAAAATCACCAAAATTCAGTTAAATATTGTCACGGATTTCTAAAAGCCATTTTATTGAGTTACGAAAAGGACTAAAGCCTCCACTTACAGGCTAAAGCCAAGAGAGTCCAAACATAAAAAGAAAAAAAAAAAGCTTTTATATATGTACTAGAAGACCAAATTGTCTCAGACTAGAAAATACTTTAAATTATACAAATCATACTATATTTAAGATTAAGAAAATCAGAATCATAAATAATTTAAACTTT
>Ga0209589_1010787_pt1 | contig 13170 bp, 2 predicted proteins | sample CowpeawhiteBW_FD_187525 | JGI IMG/M metagenome (GOLD analysis project Ga0209589, IMG submission 187525) | Root nodule microbial communities of legume samples collected from California USA - Cow pea white BW (SPAdes) (version 2) | ecosystem: Host-associated > Plants > Roots > Nodule | place: USA...
TTATGGCGGGTATATGTACATCCCCATACCCATCCCCATACCCAACTGAAAAAGTCGGGGATTCCCCATACCCATACCCATACCCAGTCAATGCGGGGATTCCCCGTCAAAACGGGGACGGGTTCGGGCAATACCCACGGGGACGGGTTTATTTGCCATCTCTACAAGCCGGGCATGGCCTCACCGACGATTAAGACAAGCTGAGCCGGACAGACGGTCAAGATAGAATGGACCAGACAAAGGGTCGAGATGGGTCGAACCAGAAGATTAGTCGAGTCAGACCCATCTAAGCCGACAATCAAGACAAGTTGAGTTGGACCAATGGTGAAGACGGGCTGAGCCTGGCCAACAATCAAGACGGATCGAGCCAGACTGGTAGTCGAGATGGGTCAAGCCAGAATGAAAGTTGAAACGGATCGTACCAAGTCGATGATCAAGATGGGCTGGATCGGAAAACCAGTTGAGTCGAGCTGGCTTGGGACAAAACAGATTGTTCCGGTCTAAGAATTGAGACGAGTTGTCCTAGGCCATGATTGAAACAATTGACCAAGGTCAACAATCGCGACGACTAATCCTGACAGATGATCAAGATGGACGAATCCAGATCGACAATCAAACAAGATGACAGTCAAAACAGATAAGTCAAAAGTTGTGATAAGTCTATCTACACAAAACTTCAATAATATATTAAAAATTAATATTATATTTTTCATGTTAAGAAAAAAAAAAAACCATCGACTGGTCCTAACTTAGGTTTTTGTAGACTATTGGTATAATTACTGATTTGATATCCCAATTTTTTTGTTAAGTTCAATTTGGTTCTCATATTTTTGGTTTGTTCAATTTAGTACTCCAATTATTTAAAATGATTCAATTTGATTATTTCTGTTAAGTTGGAGTTAACAATGTGTCCATACAGGACATGTGTCAAGATGTGGAAATTTTAATTTTTTTTAATTTTTTAATTTTTTTCTAAAAATTTATAAACTGTCACATGTCAGTTTACCGTTGTACCACGTGCCAGTTTCCAATCATGACACGTGGCTGTGGTAATAGTTATTTTCAATTTAGTCCTCTATTTAAATTTTTTGTTCAATTCAGTACCTCAATTCTTTAAAACGACCAAATTTTGTCCTTTTCAAATTGAGACCAAATTAGTAAATAAGTTTAATTATAACTTATATATATGTTGAAATAATTGTTTTGAATTTATACATCAAATCACTACTTCTAAATATTCAAATTATTTTATATTTTACAAATGTAAAAAATTACAAAGGTAAAAATATCACTACAAGAAAAATATAAATTATCGACGGATAAATTTCGACGGATCCTGATCCGTCGGTAAACTCTGCATACCGACAGATTTATCGACGGACAATGACCTGGTAACATTACCGACGGATATATCCGACGGTAATGTCATGGAAAGAATTGACTGACACGGATCGACGGATACATCCGTCGGTAATGTCAACAAATGTACGGACAGGAACAGACCGACGACATAATCCGTCGATAATATCCAGATTAAATTAGTCTGTCATTTACCGACGGATTGTCGACGGATCAAATCCTTCGATAAATAAAAACCCCAATATCAGAATCCAATTTCACTTTCTTCTTCCCCCAATTTCATTTTACCCTGAAACGCGAACGAAGCTACCGCATTTCACCTTGCACACTAACTCCGTCCAACCTCGTCGGCCACTAGCCGCATTTCACCTTGCCGGTGCATTGACGCTGCCACAACTCTCGACCGTGCCGTCCGCCGCTGCCATTCCCCCAAATTTAGTTTCTTCCCCCAAATTAAGTATTTAAATGGAGTTATTTGATGTATACATTAAAAAAAGTTATTATAATATATATATATATATATATATATATATATATATATATATATATATATATATATATATATATATATATAAAAGGTGTAATTAAACTTATTTACTAATTTGGTCTCAAATTGAAAAGGATAAAATTGGTCGTTTTAAAGAATTTGGGTAGTAAATTGAACGAAATTTAAATAGAAGCTAAATTGAAAACCACTATTACCACTATCACGTGTCATGAGTGTAAACTGCCACGTAACATGACCATAAACTGATACTTAACAATTTATAAATTTTTCAAAAGAAATTTAAAAAAAATAAATTTTTTTTATAAAAATTTAAAAAAAAATTAAAATTCAATAGCTTAAGTATTTTGTACAAACGCAATATTAACTCTAACTTATTAAAAATGTTCAAATTAAATTTTTTAAATAATTTGAATAATAAACTAAATAAACTAAAAATATAGAAATCAAATTTAACTTAAAAAAAATTGAGATAACAAATTAGTAATTATACTTTGCCTTATGTTACTCTTTTTTGTTAAAAAGTTTGTTAATCTATCATAACTCTTTTCTTAAATGGAAAGCTTTTTAGCTCTGTTGTTGCAGTCCACGTGTATCAGTTCTGTGGACTGAGCCATATTAACATCACTGACTTCAGATGTAGATGAACAGGTAAAACAGAGAAGGTTTTAAATATGCAACCAAATCTTACCCTTCTTAAGGCCGGAGAGATGTTTAATAAGATAATAATATTTTAATTTTAGAGTTCATTCAACCTAAGAATTATCATGTAATTGGCTAGTGTTTAACGAGAAAAGCTGAAAAATTAGGCAAAGAAAAAGCAAAATTGAAGTTAAAACAGGTTCATACCGATTTGAGCTGGCCAAAACGGTTTACATCGGAGAGAAACTCCTTCATCTTTGAGGTGCGGGGATGATGCATCCACATGGTACAGTCCATGAGCTGCACCCCATTGGATTCGCACGCTGCGATGATCTCATCAAACTCACCAACGTTAAGAGCAACTGGCTTCTCAAGCATCACGTGCTTTTTCTTGCCGGCGGCGAGCACGGCCCAGCGCAAGTGCAGGCTGGTGGGGAGTGGCACGTAGACGACGTCGACGTCGGGGTCGTCAAGGACGGCCTCGTAGGAGCCGTACACCTTGGTGGCGGCGGGAAAGCCGTTGGCGACAGCGAAGGCGCGGGCCTTGTCGAGGGAGCGGCTCCCGACGGCGTGAAGGACGGCATTTGGCGCGAGCGCGACGGCGCGGGATACTTTACGCGCAATTTCGGCGCAGCCGATGAAGCCGAAATGGATTTTGGTGGTTTCCGCCATCTGGAGAGCTGAAGTGGGGAGATGAAAGGGTTTTGGAGCGAGGCAATGGTATCTGTGAGTGCAGTAAGTTGTGGTTGGACAAGGGTTGATAACGTAACAAATTACACAGTTCCAGAACAATTCAAGAAGTAGCTAGAAAAATGATTGATATACAACAAAGTAAAAAATAAAAATAATATATATATATATATATGTTATATAATGTGATAAAAAAATTGTATAATTTGTATAAATAAAATCAAAATTCATTATATAACTCTAACGCAGTGTTTGTTTGTGTAAATTGTATTGTGCAACAATATTTGAGAGAGCGGATTTGGCTTTATCAGCGCGTTCTTTTTCAATGATTTTCGCGGATGTAAGAGAGCTTATTTGGAGATGGATGGATTAATCCATCTCCTCAAAACTGCGATAATGTTAGGCAAATGACGAAAATGACCTTGTGCTCACGTTTCCATGCAACTAAAGCAGCTGCCATGATTCCCTTACATGATTGTTGAGTCCATCATGGAGGGGAAGAAGATGAGATGATTGGGTGTGGTGGGCGAGGAAGAGGATGAAGGGGTGGGTTGTGGTTGCGTGCATGAGATGGTATGGTGGTGATGAAGATATCCACCGGTTAGCTAACCGGTGCAGTGCAAGTGTATGTGTGTGTGGATGACACCGGTTATGTAATCGGTGCCTTAGTAATGAAGGGGATGACACCGGTTTGTGTGTGTTTTTTTTAAACTTTTTTTTAAACTTTTTTTAACATTTTTTTAACATTTTTTTAACTTTATTTATATAAATTTTGTTTAAAATTTAATTTTATAATTTTTTTAAAATTTAATTGGATAAACATTTTTACATTCATAAAAATTTAATTCTTTTATTTTAAAATTTCATACAATTTTAATATTTTTTTTAATTTGTATTAATTAATTATAATTATTTTTATAACATCAAATTACAAAATCATTTTCTTTTTCTATCAAGGATATTTCGGTAACTTCCTAATTCTATCTATTTTTACAATTAATTTTATTTATCGAATCAATCAAATTTTTCACTAACTTTTATAAAACTTATCTCCAAATTCACTCACTTTACTCTCTAAATCCACTCATAAAAATACAAAAATTCATCCATCCAAATTTACACAAATTCATCTTCAGACTCTTTGTGATGTCTACCCCTCAAAGAAACACACCCAATAAGATAAAGAATCTGACACTTGTGATGTTTGTTTGTATTAAAGATGTTCACCACTTTCTAACTTCACGAGACCTTCTCCCTATTAATTATATGTATATGTCACTATATATACATCTGTAACTATAGTATAAATGTCAGTGTTAATTCAAAAGTTAATAACTTAATAGTGACTCACATTGTTGCTTAAAATCTTTGTGCAATAAACACTTCGTAATATGCAAAATAAAATATTTCCTTTAGATACAAACTTATGGTTTCAGGTTAAAAGCTAAATTTTAAATCTAATTTAATTTTACACAAATAACTTATAAGATGACTCGTTATTATATTATAAACTTACTTTATTTCTGGTCATTCACTATTATGTTATAAACTTACTTTATTTTATTATAAACTTACTTAGTGGATATAGAATCTCGAACATAATATTAACTAGACAATTCAATGCACAACTTATTATTGAAAGTTCACTATACTTTAAGTATAAATGAATAACACAACATAAAAGCTAACATTTTCTTACATTCAATCATCAACCCAAATCAAACAAATAATTCAACAATATTACAATGTTCAATGTGCATTATAACATGTGTGAAAACAAAAAGGTTAGGCAGTGTCAAACTAAATTCTAAACACGGTTAAAACAAAAACAAGAGGATTACAATAAACTAATAAAGTTTTTTCACCAATGACAAAATTTTTACAAAACCAACAAATGTTTGTTTAATAAGGAATTAAAGTATTTGAGGATTTAAACAATATTTAAGAATCTTTTACGATTTTCTTAATTTTCTTATATGCTATGTTTCTAGAAGAATTCAAAATAAACTAAGAAAAAACGTTCATGCAATAACCAAACTTTCGGTGGCCGTAAGTGTAAATTAACCAATAATATAATGTATACAAATTATAATTCTTAACCGATAAAGTATTTTTATTTTATAAGGTCGGTAAATCTATTCTTACCCTACATACAGAATAAATGCTGTCAAGGGTAAGGATTGCAATTCAAGAGAGATTTGTGTCAAAAGTTCAATGGGGGACCAGTTATTTATGTTACCTCTAAAAATATAATACTTAACATACATTTCAATCTTCATTTTTTTTTGTAAAATGGAAAATATTTAGATTCAATCACGGTTGATATTGTTCTTTCATATTTTAATTCATAAAAAAATCAAATTACGTAATTCTTTTTGTAAAATAGAATTTTTAAGAATTTGCATTTCTGTAGTTTTAAAGTTTTAATATTTTTAAATTTTAATGAAGTTTTATATTTTTTTTAATTCACAGTCAAGTATAAAATAATACGAGAGACTATAATTTATATGTTTATAAATCATATGATAAGCAAATATAATACAAATCATACATCAATATTATATTTTTGTACGAATTTTATTTAAATACAAATATTTTATTAAAATGAATTTTAATAAATATAAATTATTTTTAAAAAATTAAATATTTTTGAAATATATATATATATATATATATATATATATATATATATATATATATATATATATATATATATATATATATATATATCACATCCCATTTAATAAATAAACTTAATTGAATGAAACATCACGATAAACAATATAAAGAGCAAAGCCATGAAGTATAAATGTCACTCCTTACAGTTATCCAGAATAAACTAGGAAAAAAATCAAGGCACACCACGATGTCATTAACAATACGGAAAAAAGAAGTTTAAGTGGATTCAAAATATATGCTCAAGGAGTAAGGCAATATATGGGCCACAACCCTAAAAGAGAACTTGGAATAGGGGGATCCAACCCAAGATGAGTTACACAACGGAGTTTCCATCACCCTAAGGACCACGAGGATTTCTCACATCTGCTCACATCAATAAATTGATGATCATCGCAAAAGCAGAAAACCACACACAAACAAACATAAAGGGTAAGCTAGAGTGGAAAAATGTTTTATCATACAATTGCATAAAATTTTAAAGTCAAAGATACACAAATCAACCAAGCATGTGATGACCAACAAGCAAGACTCTAAGACTAAATTATTCGAATACATATAATCAGTCGGATTCACTGGATGCTTGCACTTATGGTGGCCTCTACTGCTCTACAGAGTCAATTGCCAATGGGTTTCACCCTACCACGCATAAGGTTAGCCTTCAAATATTTAAGGCCATTATCCTGCCAAAGACTAGGGCCTCCTACTACTCTCACCACTTGAGTTAGTACGCTCTATGTGAGACTAACTGACTCTTTAGAGTTTCAGGATGCAATCCTTACTAAATTATATAATGAGGCATCACCATGAAACCTTCGTGGAATTACGTCCTAACCATGAGACACCACCATGAGCTCCCACTAACAGGGGTCATGGAATTACGTCCTGACCATGAGGCACCACCATGAAACCCTCGTGGAATTACGTTCTGACCATGAGGCACCACCATGAGATCTCACATAGAGATTCATGAAATGACGTCCTAAACCATACCAAAATCATGTCTCACCAACCAAGCATAAAGTTATCATGCATACCAATTCCATGCCCATATTTTTAACCAACCATTCAATCAGGTTCCATGCCAAGATCATACCAAACTCATCAATTTCAGTCCATAAACCATTTAATACATGTAAAATCACTCAATTCATGCTTTAACATAGTAATCCAATCAAACATGTAACCAACACCCAAGAACATAAAAGAAATCAGCACCTGAGCACATTCTCACCCAGGTTAGAAGGTCTCGCTCAGGCGAGAGGGTTCTCTTGCTCAAGCGAGCTCCTTTCGCTTAGGTGAGAGCTCAAAAAATGGAACAATGGTGCTTTCGCGTTCTCTCACTTAGGCGATACCTCCTCGCTTGAGCGAGATGGCTTCTCGCTCAAAATTAGCGACAGCTCACGCAAGCACCTGGGAGACTTTCTAATACTCTCGCTTAGGCGAGACCCACTCACTTGGGCAAGAATATCATATCTCCTCCACTGTTCACGTAAGCCAACACAAAGATTTATCCAGAGCAGAGCACAATACATGTTCATATTAATTTAAATACCATACAATCACCAAAAGCACAAGACAGAGCTTAAAAACAAGTAAAATACATTTAAATATGAAACCCTAGCTTCCCTTACCTGCAAAATGCTAGCCAAAGACTCAGACACCCAAACAGTTGAGCACAATAGCTGTAGGAGCATATTCGAGAGATGGAAAATAGCGGAACAAATTTAAAACGAGTTCACCAAGACAAACCTTAGTTGGAACCAGGAAGACTAAGCTGAAGGAGAAAGAGCATGAGTTGAAAAATGACTTACGTGGAGCAGAAAATGGGGTTGAACTAACTTGAAGAGAACCAGAGGCTAAACCCTAACAGAGCGTGGCTGCAATTCTAAGAGAGAGTGATGGAGTTATTTTCTGAAAAGTGCAGAGAATGAGATGGTTAGATTGGTTTAGGGGTTTTGGGCACCCTGCGAGCCCGCTTGAGGCCCAATAGTCCAAGGTAAGCCCTTAAACTTTCTGATAGAATTTAAATGGGCCTTACAATATATATATATATATATATATATATATATATATATATATATATATATATATATATATATATATATATATATATATATATATATATATATAAAGTTTTATAAATTATTCAATCATATTAAAAGAGTTGGTGTAAATTATTAATTAACACAACTATGTCTGTTTACAAAACTTATTACTCATTCAGAGTCTAATAAATAAAATGTTTATTACAAAAGAATTTTTCAAAGTGTTTTATGTAACATCCCGACCGGATATTACAGTTTAAATAAATAACATAAAATAGAAATAATAAATACTTCATTTATTAAAACATTTTCCCAAAAATGCGAGAAATTTAAAACTTCATAGTAGTAAACAAGTATTCACAAAACCTCTACTATAACTCCAATATAAAATCCATAATCAATATCCAAGTTTAGTAATATAAAGTATTACAACTGATTCAAAAATATAATAAAAGCTTTGATAAATTCCCAAGCTAGCCCCGATCCAGCTCTATGTCTCACCAGATCCACCTACAACATCATCTGCTCTCGTGTACCGCGTATACAATCATTGTCAAACACAAGCAGATATGGTGAGCTAACAGAATAAAACATATACATACAAATCATATAATTTCAGTCACACCAAAGAAACCCATATTCTTTTATTTCACACACATGGCTCCTCCCACCATGTCAATCGTGTTCTACGTCTTTTGATGAGTGCCTCAAGGTGTCATGCTGCCACACCTACCAGCCACAATTGGTAGAGCACGTGCGGGAAATCCTGTTACGGATCACACACCGTAACGCTAAGTAGAGTTCCCAATACGAATAACATTCATAACGTCCCAAGGCTACCAAACTCGTCAACTTAGTACTGAGGAGGGCAATCTATCTGGACTCATCCGTACACACCATAACATGAACACTCACAACGGCAACACTCACTAACCCGAGCCACAACTCAAGAGTTCCGCGTGTTCGTTCGCCATCCTGAGCCACAACTCAAGAGATGTCATTCTGAGCCACAACTCAAGGAATGTCACGTGCTTAACCCCTATCCCGAGCCACAATTCAATGGATATGTTTCGAGCCACAGTTCAAGGAACACTAGCAAGCTGACCTTTGAAGTATCACCAAAGCCTTGTAGACCATGCACACTTAAAACAAGCAAAACACCATCATGCTGCAACACATGTCGTCTGGCACTGCTCACGAGGCACCAGGCATTATCTGCTTCCAGATCGCCCAGCGAAGGACACATACCGCCAGGTGCTAAGCGCCTCGAACACACTAACTCCGCAACGACCGCTTGGCAGGACCACCCTCACCGTCAGGCGTATGAGTTCTAGGAGCCCACTGTGTTAGTAGTTATCGCCTGGCAGATCCTGTTCTGCCGCCAAGCGTTGCACCAGTACTCTATGTTGTATTGAGTTATATGCACACAGAGCATATTGCACACTAATTAAGCATTAATTCTCACAGTAGAATTTTCCTCAATCAACTACATCAGTTCTCAGGTGATTAACTTACTACCAATGTTCTTAATCCCATTTAGGTTCACTAACCAAAATTACTAATTAATAGACTTAATTAACCTCAGTGTTTCTAACATCACACATACCACTGTTAATCTCATATCTCTTTTGCTACATTATTTAACCAAACAGTAACTAAGACTTTATCAAAGTAAATACAACACAACCACCATATCTTACCATAATTACACCCCAATTACATTTTGGCACATCCAATTAACCTTACTATCCTGCATTCCAGTCTACCCTCTCAGAAATTAAATTCTGATTTAATTAACCTGAATTCACTATCATAGCTTTCAAATCTGTCCCACCACAATGATAACTTAATGTTTTTGCAAAATCCCTTCTCTATAATTACCTATCCTTTTAGTCCCAATCTCGCAGATCCAAATCTTCTTTTAACACTCCAATTGACCTGGGTGAATTTCCCAATTCTCTCACTGCACACCAACACACATACCACCATTCTGGTATAGCGCCTAGTGGCAGTTTGGGTGCCGCCAGGCGGTTCCTACTGTTCCAAACCCCAGAAGCTCTCCCTTTGCACTTGCAAACCTCAATCAGCCCAACCATTTCCATTTCCTTCAAATTTCGACCCAATACTCACCACTCAACGGTTTATGATCGCAATTCATCCCTAAAACTTTCAATCAAACAAAATTCCATTAATATTACCCATTCAATTTAGTCCATCTCTAAATTCCCAATTTTACAAACCCTAACACGACGTCCATGAGATTCTCTTTCAATTTAACTATCAACCATGTATGATTCAATGCAATATAACAAATAATCATTATCAAACAGTGAGAACAACCTTTTTTCTCGATTAGAATCATCCCCAAACACCCAGAACATCCAAATCGAACCAAATTTGGTTAGCATCGCCTGACGGGTGTCCATCACCGTCAGGCAGTTCATCAAAACCCAAAAATTGGGTTATCAAGCATGTGTCGCCTAGTGGCACAAGACTTCACCGTCAGGCGGTTCCTCATAGGAACTTAGAAAACCATAAACTCAGCATGCATCACCTGACGGCTATGAATACTTGCCAAGTGGTTTTTGGAATTTTTCCAGAAACCCGAAAATTTAAACGTGGTAGAGGGAAATCATGCATCATCAAGTTATATATGTTATACAGACAATCAAAACATAAAATTAGTGTGGTAAAGCTACCTTAACCTGGTTTCCTTGCTTAAAATATAATGCTAGAGTCCCTCTCTTGATCACCAATGGTTTCTCTTAGTTCTCCCATGGTCCAGCTCCTCAATTCCACTCACTAGTCATTATTTTTCTTTGATTTCGTGCACCTTACAATACCCTCACATGTTCAGACTCAAAAACCCTTTTTCTCTCTCTCAATTAGTCTTTTAATGGTGTCTTAATAATAGGTTAATGTCCCAAAACGAAAATTGGTTTATTATGGCTGATAATTGCCATTCAATAGTTCATTATGCACTGTTTTTCAGCCCCTCTTGGCTGCTAGGGTTTTCCTTGCCCTTTCACATTCATGCCAAAATAAATTTTTGGCAAAAAGAAAGTTTACTTTGGTTTTATCAAGGTTTGAACACACAGCCAAGCCTATCACAAGTCAATGCATAACCATTCAACCAATTCATGTTTCATGATAATTCACATAATTTTATAATTATGTTATCATATATCATGATCCAGCACATTATAAAAAAATTATAAATTAAATATCACATAAATGACATACATAGGACTCAAAACCCAAGTCCTCTCAAACAATCAAGTACTCTCAACCATTTGAGCTAGCACTTTTCCACATCATATAAGTTAGAATTAAATACTATAAAGGCTCCCACTACCCGCATTTATTAATTAATTAATTATTTAATTAATTAAATTTAGCGAATCTTACATTTTATTAACTTTAGTCAATTATTTGAGTTTACCTATTTTTTTAATTGCTATTTGAGTTAACTCTTAAGATTTGTTTTTTACAAAACAAGAGTAAACCTATTAAACATGAATATAAAATGAAGGTCATGCAATTAGTGAATTGTCTTTAATTAAAGGAGAAAAAGTTGCATACTAGAATCAACAAATGATTGTCTTCTTAGAGTCTTGTCATATCGTCATGATGTGTTAGGAATCTAAGTGTAAGTCTAAGTCCCACATTGGATAGAAATGAGAAAGTAAAGCATTATATAAGAATAAAGACCCATAAATTCATTGCCTTAAGGTTTTTGGTTGAGAGTGGTGTCATTGCCTTATGTGATTGAGCTCAGGTCTCATTAGTGTTGTATCTCTCTAGTAAAACCCCCTCTATAAAACCTAACATGATGAATGTGGCAAAAAATGGTAGTTATATTCCAATACACGAACATGGTGCACAAAAAAGGTGAGCCCATTTTATGGACAAATGAGGAAAAACAAAAGATACCTACTAAACACTCGTAATGAATTGATATGTGCACTATCAGAAGAAAAGTACTAAAAAATACATGCACTAAAGGGTGCAAAAGAGATATGCCTCAATTTACTAAACCATTAAGATGAACTATATGGGGGAAATGAGAACATAAAAAAAATATGTTTAATAGATTTCAAAACTATATTGAGCAATGTTAGATCTCTATGGAAATATTATGATAATTATAACCATTTACAAAATATCTTATGAAGTTTTCCATTGACAATGGAGATGACATATGTGTTGCACTAAGGACACAAAAAAAAACTTCAACATTGTGTCCATAAAAGGAGTTGTAGCTATCATGAAAGTGTACGAGCCAAAATTACAAATGGGATGCACTACAAAAAAACATGTAAATACCGACGTTTATTTTTGTAATTTATGTCATTTTTAACTGTCGTTATTTACTTGAGTGACGGTTTCCTGAAATGTCGTAATTATTGTCGTCACAAAGTATAATATGACGATTATAGATTAACCGCCGCAACAACTGTCATTTTATACAATGTATAAAGTGACGGTTTAAAGAAGAAAAAAGCATCAGTTAAAATTGACGTAATATTTTTACTGGATGACAAATATAATGTGAAAAACGACGCTTTAAACTGACACTATTATCATTATATTATGACATTTTTAAATGTCACCAATTTAATTAATTATAGTTAATTCTGAGATTAATTACGTCATTATCAAGTGTATCAAGTGACGTAATTTTAATATTTAATTATTTATTCTTTTTTAATATTTCTTATACTTTCATAATTTGATAAATTATTTTTTCATGATAATTTAAAATATATAAAAAATTATAGCACTATCAAATAAAAATTGATAAACTAAATTGTTTCATTGTCAATATAACATAACTACACCAAAGTACCAATTCAAGCATTTGAAAAAAAAAAGACAACTAAGAGTACCAAAATATTCAAGCATCTAAGAAAAAAAGACAACATTAAAAGTCTTAAGTCTAAGGTGTTTTGTTTCCACCACTTGATCCTTTGTATCTTGCACTAATCATGAGAGTATTTGTTGAGTCACAAGCAACTCCAACTACTTCATCATCATGAGCACCACTTCTTGATTCTGAAATGTCAATGTAAGAACCCTACGAATTCCAGATTGAAGGTTAAACCTTTCAATCCAACCACCTGCTGTCCCTAGAATGGCAAAATTCCCACAAGCACTGATAACACAAGCCTGTTACCATATGAAAGCAGTAGTCAGCTAGAACCAACCCATTTGTCAACAGACTTTTAAATATTGACACCCTAAGAGAAC
>Ga0209589_1010788_pt1 | contig 13169 bp, 4 predicted proteins | sample CowpeawhiteBW_FD_187525 | JGI IMG/M metagenome (GOLD analysis project Ga0209589, IMG submission 187525) | Root nodule microbial communities of legume samples collected from California USA - Cow pea white BW (SPAdes) (version 2) | ecosystem: Host-associated > Plants > Roots > Nodule | place: USA...
TTATATGTATCCGGATGAGTCGAGTCGAGTCTTAGTGTATTGATTGGGAGGTCATAACATGCTTGGATGATGTATGTATATTGGACTGTGAAAGTATATCTGATTGCATGATAAAATCTTTTTGGCTTTAGCTTACCCTTTTGCTTGTTTGATTGCCTTGTATGTTGTTCTTCTACTGTTGCGATGATCATCAATTTATTGATGGGAGCAGATGCGAGAGGTACTCGAGGTCAACAGAAAAGGGATGGTTCTGCTGCACAGTCTACTCGTGCTAGACTTCATGTCTCTTTGGGCTTTTCTTTAGGGCGAAGGCCCGTCTATTGTATTGCCCCTAAGGCTTTATTTCGAATACTGGCTATCTCTTACTCCTTTTGGGTTGTAGGCATTGTAGTGAGCTTTAGTATTTCCTTTTAAGTACCTTTGATAACTGTAAGGAGTGACTTTATACTCTGCAACTTGGCTTTTTATATTATCCGGTGTAAGATTTCATTTAATTATGTTATTATTTAAATGGGGTGTTAGATGAGATGTGGTGCTTGTATGCTTCCAAAAGGTGAGAAGAATGATTATGTAACTCAAAATATATATAAATATATATATATATAATAAAAATAATAATAAATAAAATTTATAAATAATAATAACAATATATAATAATAATAATAATATGTGTATGTAATAATGAATAATATAGATGTATAATAATATGTAATATATAATTTATAACAATATATATAAAGAGATTTTCTTTTATTTTCATATTTTGTTTTTATAGTTTTATCTTTAATTATTATTTTAAAATTAATTATTTTAGCAATATTTTATCTTTAACTATTTCTTTTAAACTTCTTTTGTATTTAACACTTACTTTAAAAAAAATTGTGTTCATATTTTATTTTCTAATTTTACATATTATTTTTAAAATTAATTATTTAATAAATAGTTTACCTTTAATTGTTGTAACGTCCCATTTTAATAGATAAATCTATTCAAATAAAACAACGTACATATTATAATATCCAAGGGTACGAGACTTAAAGTATAAGGATTTCGCAGTCATCCAAGTATTCAATAAGGAAAACTAAGGCACACCATTGTACCCTTAACAAAACAGAAAGATTCAACAGATGACCAAAAGGTTGCTCATAAGCAAGGGATTACAATATAATAATAACCCTTGGGCTCAACAGCGACCCAACACTAAACCATGTCTAACTTAGCTACAACATCCCCGTCGCCACTACAATCACTAGTAGTTTTCACATTTGCTCACATCAATAAATTGATGATCATTGCAAAAGGAGAAAATCACATGCGAGACACACAAGCAAACAAAAAGGATAAGCTAGAGTAAAAAGGGTTTATCATACAATTGAGCATACAATTTAAAAGCCAAAGATGCATAAATCAACCAAACATGTGATGGCAGACGATGCAAGACTCTAAGACTCAATTATCCGGATACATATAATCAGTCAGATTCACTAGATGCTTGCACTTGTGGTGGCCTTTACTGCTCTGCAGAGCCATTGCCAATGGGTTTCACCCTACCACGCACAAGGTTAGCCTTCAAACATTTAAGGCCATTATCCTGCCAAAGACTAAGACCTTCTACTACTCTCACCACTTGAGTCAGTACACTCTACGTGTGACTAACTGACTCTTTAGAGTTTCAGGATACCATAATCATGTCTCACCAACCAATCATAGAATAATCATGCATACCAAGCTCATGCCAATTTATAACCAACCATCCAATCATGCTTCATTAATTTATCCATACCAAGCTTCATCAATTCAGATCCCAATATATCATATAGAACATATAAGGCATCATACTTGAACTGTTCAAAGCAACCAATCATTCAATCATGTGAAACATACATGTATCCAACCAACCCTGTCAATCTCGCTCAGGCTAAAGTGTTCTCGCTCAGGCAAGAGGGATCCCTTGCTCAAACTACCAACTCTCGCTTGGGCAAGACTGCATACAAAAGGCACGTCGTGGTCTCGCTCAAGCTAGCCTATCTCGCTCATGCGAGACTACTCTCGCTCATGCGAGACTACTCTCGCTCAGGCGAGTGGCCTTCGCTTAGGCGAGCCCTCGAACCAGAGCGAAAACTGGGTCGCAGTTGTTCTCGCTCAGGCAAGAGCTCCTCGCTTAAGCGAGAGCTTTTCATTTTGAGCAACCAACAGCTCGCCTAGGCGAGTTCAGCAGAACCTCCCCTACTCTCAAGCGTACCAAGCCAGATTCAATCACAATAATAGCACAAGCAATATATTTTCATACAACAGACAACTTGAATGAAGCATCCTTAATGTAAAAAAGGCCAAGCAAGCGAAAATGACTTAAAACAACGAAACCCTAGCTTCCCTTACCTAGAAATTGCTAGCCAAAGACACTAACACCTAAGCCAATGAGCATAACAGCTCCAAGAGCAGATTCGAGAGCTGGAAACAATGGCACAGATTGAAAACCAGGTTATCAATTGCACCTCTATTGGAACCACTAAAATATAGCTTAGAAAAAGAGAGGGTACAGGTTGAGAAGCAACATACGTGGAATAAAATTGGGTTCTTCTAGCTCAATGAAGAGTGGGAAACAAACCCTAGCAGAGCTCACGCAGCAGCAAAGGGAGAGAGGATGGGAAACTGTTTTTTTTAAAAAGTGGCAGAATAAGGGGTTTAGGTCAGGAAAAAGGTTTTGGGCACCCTATGGGCTAGCCTTAGGCCCAACAGTTAAGGTTATGCCTTTAAACATAAGGAGTAGAAACGTGGATCTTACAATCTTTATTCTAAAAATCCCGTTTGTTTTTAACGGTTATTTTATTTAACAACTATTTTAAAAATTAATTACATATTCTAAAAGTAAAAATTGTTGATCTTAACTCAAACTTCTATCAAAATTAAAAAATATAAACACACAAGTGCGACAACGCCGGTGTTTTCAATAGTGATTAATAATAATAATATTAATTATAAATAGTTATTATAAAAATAATAACGATAATAATATATTAATTTCAATTATAAGGGTAAAATTATAACTTTATATTTTAATTTATTAAAACATTTTTTTATTTATCACATCACTCACAAACTTCATCCTTAAATTCATTCATTTTCACCTCCAAATCTTTTCAAAGAAAACACAAATTCATCCATTCAAATCCATCCCTTGTTCAGAGAAACACACCCTAATGTTGTGTTTGCTTATAGAGATTTATTGTTTAAGAGGATGGGTGAACCTTGTTTGTTTCTAGAGCTTAGAGCTCATTTGTGTAGATGGATTTGAGGAAGAATGAAATATTCTCATCTTTACATGGAGGAAGAGATGTAAAGGAAAAGACAACTCCACAAAACACATTTACCTAAATACCCTTTATTTTTTTTAAATTCCAACTTAACAATTATGGTTTTACTTAATAATAATTTTAATATTAATATTAACTGTGTTAATAATAGTAATGATATAATATAATAATAATATAAAAACTAATAATAATAACAATAATAATAAAATTAATAATACTAAAACTAATAAAATAACTATATTTTATTTTACATTAATTTTAAGTATGGAGTAAAACTGTAATATAATAATTTTATCTATTAAAACATTATTTTGTATCTATCACATCCACAAATCATTCATAATATTTATCTTCAAATTCCTTCACTTCCACATTTTCATCCCTTCAAACAAACAACGTTACTTTTTTCTTTATATCCCCTCAAAGGATATCAATAATATTTATATATAATGAGATTCTCTCTTTTGTTTTCACATTTTGGTTTTCTAGTTTCACCCTTAATTATTATTTTATAAATAGTTTACCTTTAACCGTTTTTTTAAACACCTCTTTTGTATTTAACAGTTATTTTAAAAAACTTTTCTGTCTACATATTTTATTTTTCCAATTTTACTTATTATTTTAAAAATTGATTATTAATAAATAGTTTACCTTTAACCATTAGTCTAAAAATCACTTTTGTTTATAACAGTTACTTTATTTAACAACTTTTTTAATAATTAATTATATATTCTGAAAGTAAATATTATTGACCTTAACTCAAATTTCATTGAAAATTAAATATTACAAACACAAAGTCACGACAACATCGTATTTTCACTAGTGATTAATAATAATATTATTTATAAGGTTTAAGGTTTAAAAATTAAATATTACAAATGTGACATTCCCAAGGAATATTACTAATTTAAGTAAATAAATAAAGAAAAGAAAATAACACGTCATAATATTATTGCTCCCAAAACGCGGGAGAATTAAAATGTTTAAGCATCGCGCCACAATATTTAAAATCGTAGTATTTAAAACTTTACAATTTCCAAAAATCCAAAAAAAAAACATAAATGTTAATCATAAATATAGTCCTAGCTTAATCCAGCTAGCCCTCACTCCGTCGCCTGAGCGTCCTCAGCATCACCTGTATCAACATCTGATCCTGTGTAACGAATCACACGATCATAATAAGCAAAATAAGACATACGCCCATCTTATTCATCTTACTTATCTTGGCCAAGACCTTAACCCCAAGGCTGTATAGCCTTCAATTCACACAAAAGGTTAGCCTTGGTCTTGGGAATATGATGCTCACACGAACCTGCCCGCTCGTGGTCCTGCCTCTACGAACCTTCCCGCTCGTACTCTTGCTCTACGAACCTCCCGTTCGTAGTCCTGCTCTACGGACCTACCCGCCCGTAGTCCAACACATGTGATCCAAAAGCCTTGTAGCTCCCCGCACGTGGCATCTCTCAAACGTGAGCACGAAACATACGAACCTACCTCGCTCGTATCCCCATGCGAGAGTAACTGGATATGAACCTCCTCGCTCATACCATCACATATTAACCACAATCCATGAACCTACCCACTCATGGCACAGCATCTCCCGATCCAAGTATAGCAGTATCGCTTAAACGCAATGCACACAAGTCATAGTCTGTTGGGTTTTCGCCCGACGCAACAGCAAGTGCCGCTAGGCTAAACTGACCCAGACCACCTGACGGTACCTTCCAACCGCCAGGCGCCAGTGCTCGTCCAGCCCTACTGTTTTTCAGTCACCGCCTGGCGGAGCACCCCTTGCCGCTAGGCGCTACGCGGTACAAGGACCTCTGACGCTAGTCCTATCGCTTGGCGCACCTACCCGTGTCGCCAGGCGCTGTATCAGTAGCTGAACTCCACTAGTTTTTAGCACCCTAAACTAATTGGACTTATGCTAGAATGTACACCCAAGTGTCTAGATATGTCCCCCCTCGATCTAGAAGGGCTTCATAGCAACACACTGCTCCCCTATGGTTTAAGAACCCATGCTTCAAAATTTCCAATTTTTCTATCCAAAGTTTCTAGCTTAGTAAGTGCACTATTACTGCATAAGAGTTCAGTCATGTTTGCGACACGTCTATTAGTCCAGTACCTTTACCATTCACACATCCTATTTCCACTACTCTAGAGTAATATTCCAATCTTATTCTAATATACTTAACTCACATTATACAACCATGAGTGTTGTCCCACACAATATTACAAAATCACCTATCCTCCATCTATACATATATCACGATCGACAACTTAGGCCAATAAATCATAATCACCAATTATCCAATAACACATATGCAAAAACTATGCTTCCAGAACCTGAACTATTAACTAAAGTTACTCTCCTCCATTTCTGTCTTTAATATTCCAACCAACACAACATACCTTAGTCATACTTTCAACCTATTACCATTCGCATAGTTAATTTTCACAGCATATTGCCCTTCCGATGTTACAAAAAAATTCTAAAACCACTCACTCACCAAGATTCCTCCTCATTTTCACTTCTGAATTCGCAAACCAATATCTGGCCTCGCCATCGCCTGGCGGCAAGCACAACGCCGCCAAGCGGTGTATCAGTTCCCCACATAAACCATGCTTCTTCATCCCTGCAACAGATTCATCCCATTTTCCAATAATCATCCCTACCACTTACATTCACCAAGATCCGATAGTACACATATAATGGACTAACTTTCTGCTTTTAATTTAATTCCTAGAAGTTTCTCTATCTTACTCTCTTGAGTAAACCTAATTCAATTCATGCTCATATATATCCTAAGTTTTGCCATACCCTAATTTTTTAATTGATTTCAGACCAACAAGGTATCCAATAGAATCTACACACATCAATTTCAGAAACCATATTGATTCCCATCAAACAGCATTAAAACCACCAAAAAGGAACGCGAATAGTGTCGCGCCGCGTAGCAGAAATTCATCGCCGCCAGGCGGTTCAAGCCAAAACAAGAACAGCGCCCATCTCTGATGTGCCGCCTGGTGGTACGGATTGAGCCGCCATGCGGTTTCTGGGAAAAACCCAGGAACCTCAATAAAACAATGCCGAAAATAGATGAGAAACATGCAATTTCAATCGAGCAATGCATAATATAGGGTTCACGACTAAAAACACGCAAAACAACTGGTGGAGCTCTTGGTGTGGAATGGATGAAAGCTCCATGAAGTAGACGTGATCCATGGAAGGGAGTGGAAGCAAGTGTTTAAGGCTCTTGCTAAGCATTGGTTTGGACTAAGGTGTTTGAAGGTTTAGGTTAAGAGAAAGCTAAGGGAAGGTGGCTAGAGGAGATGATTCAATCCCTTAGCAAATGAGACTCTCAAATGCAATAGGGTGGAATACTCTCAACACTATGCTTCTATTGAAAAATTCAAGAGTACTCTCAACACTATGCTTCTATTGCAAATGAGTGAAATTTTGGCTTTTATATGAAGTCATTTACACATGAGAAAGGAGAGCCATTGGATGGAGTAGGCCTTGATCTTGGCCCTTAGATCAAGCTTGGAGAAGGAGGCTTGATCTTGGCCATTGGATGATGCCTTGGAAAAGGAGGAAGCATTCCCAACCCTTGGATGATTTGGATCCATGAGGTGTAGGAAGAAGTGTTGACTTCCACTTAGTCCACCTTGGCTCTTTTGATAGCTCATGGCCAAATCTCTTATTGGGCTTAGTGAAGCCAAATTTTATCAATTGAACTACTCATTGTTTGACTTATTATTCTAGAAAGCAAAGCCTAAATAAGGGACCAATATTATTGTTATTCTATTGCTCTTTGAGACACCTCTTCAAATCTTCACATCTTCTTTAGCCCATGTGAAGAGTGTGAGAAGCCCATGTGGGTTTGGGCCATCTTGAATGAAGCCCAATTTGATCCTTTTTAGCATGGCCCTTGTTATTAGGCTTCTTGATGGGCTTGGGCTTGAAGGTGCATGATGGCCATGGATTGGGCCTTAAGCATGATTTGGGCCTAGACATTGCCCAAGCTATAAGCCTTTTTGGGATCACATCAACAACTCCCCTTACCTGGATTCCTTGCTCCAAATTCGAATTTGTGCGCATGTGTCTAATCCTATAACTTCCTTGCCTTTGCTCTCTCTCCAACGATGGTTTGCACTCAAATTCTTGGCTCCACACAACACGAATTTCTCTGGAAAAACTATGCCCAACCCTCACATTGCAGCGCTCCCTTCTCTAATTCCCTTCTCTCTCAAAGTTCACTCACCCTTAATTACCATTTAATTCCTTAAAATGAAATTTAATTACAATTTTGGTTTAATGGTTATTCAATACTCCTTAAGAGAATGTTTTCAGCCCTTTGGATTGCCACTCTTGGCTGCTAGGGTTCATAAACCCTTTCATGTTCTTGTCAAGGAAAAATTTGGCAAAAAGAAAATAAATTAGTTCTCAACAAGATTTGAACTCACAACCCTTCAATCACAAAGCAAGTGCACAACCAATTCAACCAATTCATATTCGTGATAATTCCTCAAATTCTAAGATTATGTTATCACGCCTCACATTCAAATATATAACATAAAAACGCATAAGTTAACATACAAATGACATACATAAGACTTGAACCCAAGTCCTTTCACACAATCAAAGTACTATTTACAACTTGAGCTAATATTTTTCCACATCATAGTAATCCGCATCAAATACCTTAAATGCTCTTATTACCCGCATTAATTAAATAATTATTTAATAACTATTTAATTTTCTCGAGTCTTACAACAAACACAAAGTCGTGACAACGTCATGTTTTCACTAGTGATTAATAATAATATTAATTATAAATAATAATAATTATTATTATAGATATTAATAATTATTATTATAGATATTAATAATTATTAAATAATAATGATAATAATATATTAATCTTAATTGCAAGCGTAAACTTGTAACTATATATTTTAATTTATTAAAACATTTTTTTATTTATCATATCAAATACATCACTCAGAAACTTCACCCTTAAATTCATTCATTTTTATCTCTAAATCTTTTCAAAGAAAACACAAATTCATTCTCTAAAATCCATCCCCTATTCAAAGGAACACACCCTAACACTACGAAAAAAAAAAACTCATATTTCATGCCAATTTTGCTTTGAATTTTTTTCTTAGAAAATACTTATAAATTTTGTTATGAAAAAAAAATTGCAGGAAATTGGTACCAATTTTTTTGCAAAATATTTTGTATAAAAAACTTTTCACAACAAATTTTGCAAGAAATACTTACAAATTTTATAATTTCGTAGGATATTATTATCCATACAAAAATTACCTGCCAATTAAAATTCTTAGAAAAAATAGTAAAAGAAAGTCTTTTCTTGCAAACCTATTTTTTCTACATATTTTATTTTTACAATTTTACTTATTATTTTAAAAATTAATTATTTAATAAATAGTTTACCTTTAACCAGTATTCTAAAAATATCTTTTATTTTTAATAGCTATTTTAAAAATTAATTATATATTCTGAATTTTAATATTATTGATCTGAACTCAAATCTTTATGAAAGTTAAAAGATACAAACACACAGCCGCGACAACACTAATATTTTCAGTAGTGATTAATATTATTATTATTATTATTATTATTACTTATAAATAATAATTATTATTATTATAGAATTTTCTCATATAGTTTACTTTATTTTTAATAAATAATTTTATTTTATATATTAATTTAATAAGATTACATTATCATCATCTACTAATATAATATCATATATATTTAAAAAATACGTAAATACAAATAGGACACTAATTAATATATATATATATATATATATATATATATTTATTTATTTATTTATTGAATTTGACACAAAAATGATTATAGCAGTTAAAGTTTTACTTGAGAAATAGAATGGTATAGTAAAAACCGTACCTGTTCCGTTCCGTTATGATGTCATCTATCTAACAAAGAAATATTTCTACACATAAGTAAAATAAGACTTTTTCGTTTATATGAAAACATAATGGAAGAAAAAACTCCCTCACATATGTGTATTGATATATAAATTTTCTTTTAAAAAATATGCACTCTTACATAAAAAACAATAATCTAGCACATCAAAATGCCTTTTATTGCAAAAATATTACTACTTAATGGAAACCTAAAAAATTAACCAATACTTCAATTTGTCATTTAAGCTGGAACCTACTGAATGCCGAAGATCTTTCTTGTGAACTCATTCACCACCTGCTCATCGGGAAGAGACTTGGCAACACTTTCTTTTTGAAGGCACCTCTTGGCCCAAACAATCAACTTCGGATACTCACCATCTTCTATGTTAAGGCCCACAAAAGCTGCAAAGGATTTTATCCAAGGGTAGAATGGGACAAGTGCTATGTCCACAAAACCAAGATTTTCTCCTCCAAAATAACTTTTATCTCCCAGTTGTTCCTCAAACAATTTTAGGGCTTCTATCAACTCTTTCTTCGCAACTTCTGTTTCTTCTTCTCCTTTTGCTTTCGAAATCTTCTCTAGGGTATCAAATATCTATTTCACAATCATAATAGACATAAAGACACACTTATGTTAAATATGATCAAATGCACACTGATTTACATAAAGAATTTTTCATTTAAGATCATCAAACGCTCTGCTATGTTGTCAAAGTAAAATCATATACTTCTTGAAATAAGTCTTTTTGCATCATCGTCTCATTTAATACTACGTAAAAAAAAAAATTGGTAAAAGATGAATTTTAAATGTAACTTGAAACTAATATTACAAATAAAATTTAGGATTAAATATAGTTTTATGAACTTTAATGCAATATTCAAATTCGTTTTTATCTTAATTTTTATTTATTTTAATTTCCAAATTATAAAAATAAATTAATATAATTTTTTAATTAAACTTTTTTGACGTGTTTTTAGTTGATATTAAAATAAAAAAATTAAATAATATAAACAACTTAAATATTAACATAAAATTATGTTTGGTAGTAAAATAAAATTTAATATAATTAAATTAAAATGAATATATTAATTCAATTTAAAAATTTAAAAATTAAAATATATCAATATTTTAAAGAACTTCGTTCACGTTAAAATTTAAAAATTAAAAATGTATTTAACCTTGAAATTTATATATTTATATAGTCTAAATTTATCTTATTTCTAACGTTAATAAATGACACCAACATAAATATATCTAAATCACAAAAATTTTAGTAAAGGAATTAAAAGTAAAAAATGAAGCAAAAAAGGGATACCTTGGTGTCAACATAATCAGCCCAGAATCTTGCCTGTGCTCTCTGGTAAGGGTCAGAAGGCAGCAAGGGATTTGTGTGATTCCAAACCTCATTAATGTACTCAACAACAATGAGAGATTCACAAATGGGCTTGTCCTTGTGGATAAGAACCGGAATTTTCTTGTGAACCGGGTTCATTTGTAGGAGTAAAGAACTCTTGTTCTTCAGATTCTGTTCTTTGCGCTCATAGTTTATACCCTTTTCAGCAAGTGCAATCCTCGCCCTCATCCCAAATGGACTCGCCCAGAAATCTAGCAGAACCACCTCATCTGCCATAATGCTTCAACTTCAAGGAAAACAAAGAATGATGGACAAATCTGCAGTAAGAAAGTGATTTGCAGTGCAAAAGAAGGCTATGGACTACTTATATTTATAACTAGTTTTCAAGTTTGAAATACTAAAACATTATTATTAGTCAACATAGGATTTCCATTATCAGAAAATCTTGTAGCTTAACTTCAAATAAGATTATAACACGCTCTTTTTTAGATAATAATGTTAAATTCAAAAGTATCGCTTATTCTTTTGGAATTTATTTGTTTTTTTTTTATAAATCTTGACTTTTACACAAACACGTTAATTCAAAGTTCCAGAACCTTCCATGTCTAAATTAAAGGAGACAGCCGAAGCCATTCAAAATCGGACACAGGAACATGTGTCTCAATCCACTATGAATAGTTAATTGCGTGTAGTATCAAAATTCGTTCAGTGGGGTCGTCATGGATGATGCAATAATTTTCATTTATTTATCAATCTTATCTCACTTTTGAACACTTATTTTTTTTTTTTGTTTAAATTCATCTTCACGCAAATAAACCAAGTGTCGCTTTTTGGAGATACTGCATCACCATCGTATTATTTCGTTCTTGACTAATCTAATTCAATTAAAACATAAATAGAGTCCGACTAAAAAAGATTGGTTGAGTATAAAAACACTATATTTTTGAATATTTAAACATTAAAATAAGAAGTATTAATTAATATAATTAAAATAAAAGTTAAATTAAGATAATTTTATTATTTTTAGATGCATAATTCACCAACACAAAATAGAGCTATTATTTCATCCCTGACAAAAAAAAATAACAGATGTGAAAAATGTACGATGATATTTTCGTGAATAATTTGTCAAATTTTATGTTTGACCATTTCCCACCAAATGTAATTTTTTTTCTTTTATGTCTAACCTATTTAAGTTAGACATAATTTACATTTGTCCTAAATGAGTTAGATGTAAAAAGCGAAAAGTACGTCTAGTGAGAAGGGACCAAATGTAAATGGTTTAAAAGAAACCCTAGTGCCTATTCAATTTTCACTTTCTCCTTCATAGTAAACGGATAGAAAACACAACACAAACACTATTATCGATGTGGGTGTCATTTTCGTCACATGGTGTGCAATTCAGTGAGAAACCTCATATCCCCGATTATTTTCGATACTGAGGTTGGTTTTCCTCATCTTCTCCATTTATGTTGGCCTATTTGTGATGAAGTGTGAAAATTACTTCATTTTTCTCCTTATGTGGCTTCTTCGTCGACGACGACATAGTAGAGCTGCTTTGATTTTGCGTTGAATTTTGGTAAAGCGCTCGTGTTACAAATCTGGTTGTGGATGTCCGACATGGTTGCACCAATGAAGTGCGTAGTAGCTAGAGATCTATGATTAATCCTCGCAATCATGGTGGTTTGTGTTGTGACTCGCGGTGGGAGTTGGTGGTGCAAAGGTTGGCCATGGATGATGGTAGCTATGTGAAGATGGGGAGGAGGAAGATGATGGTGGTTGTAGTGGATGTGCAATTTTTTTAATTATGTGAAGATTGTACGCCTGTTGGTCAACAGGCATACATTTGCGTATCCTGAATCTATGTTTGACCAAAAAACAAACATTAAAGGACAAAAATAACTTGTAAAAATCCCCTTTTATGCTTGTGATTTAGTTAATTAATGTATTTTTCAACCAATATAGATAATTTCGCTAGTAATTCCATGTATTTTTGTGGAGATAATTTTAATATACTATAGTTTATAGTTTTAAAAATATAAAAAATTGATTTTGTTTTAAAGAATTAAAATTACGTGTTATCTTTTTGTAGATGTGTCAATTTGACCAATGGCCCATGGGCCAGTCTTGACCCACCCTTCATTAAGCCCCCTTTTTAGGGATCCCCAAATAAAGGGGCCAAAAAAAAAGCTCCAACACTCAAAGCCTCTTCTCAAGTGGGTTAGTGCTAGAGCTAAGATGAATTTGGCCTCATTAAAATATTTTAATTAACTCTTAAAAGAAACATTGAGTTTGAGCCAAAAGATTGGGTCAGGTCAAGCTAACAGTCAAGATGTTATCCCATTTGGATTTAATCTGACCTAGTTTGGACAATTCAAGTATCAAAGCTAACTAATGGTCATTTGGAAAACAAAATTTGGAAGAAGGAAACACACAAATTAAAAATCGATTTCTTTTACTACATCAATCTAACTTTTATCTTTAAAACGCTCATATATGTAAGTTTTGAAATGGTTGAAATGCTAAGAACCGTGGGGGG
>Ga0209589_1010795_pt1 | contig 13164 bp, 8 predicted proteins | sample CowpeawhiteBW_FD_187525 | JGI IMG/M metagenome (GOLD analysis project Ga0209589, IMG submission 187525) | Root nodule microbial communities of legume samples collected from California USA - Cow pea white BW (SPAdes) (version 2) | ecosystem: Host-associated > Plants > Roots > Nodule | place: USA...
CCCAACACAACCATCCTCTCCACTTTACCATCATTTTTAACTCAACAAGTTTTCATCAGTCGTGCATAATTATTCCAAAGTTTTCAATCCCAACACATGACCAACAGACGCCTCCTTCTCCTCTAAACAGAGCCTCAACTCCATACACACATTCCCTCTATCATCACCCTCATCTTGAACACCTTCACAAAACAACCACACAAGTTCAATTCATCCCTTACTTTCACAGCACACCAAACACCCGCACCCTTCACGCGTGAGGAAGAGGCCGCCGGCGGGTCGGAGCTGGAGCAGAGAAGCATCTTGGCCACAGGTTCCAATGGTTTTCGTGCAACAGTGACGAGAGAGAAGGTCTCGATCACGAGCATCGCATTTGCGACAACACCGGTCGTCCGGAGATGAGCGGCGGCGAGCTCCAGAGGTGCGGCTAGATGGAGGGTCGAGGGAAGCGGTGGTTGCTCGAGAGAAGGACGTGTCGCTGCCGGTGAAAGCTCGATCATGACCACCGCGGCGACGGCTCCGGTGTGGAACGGAGGTGGTGGCAGCGACGTTGGTTGGTCATCAGAGCCGCGAAAGACGCCGTAGTCGACTGGTTCTGTGGTGCGCGAGAACGAAGTCGAAGTGGTGGCGCGAGTGCCGGCAGCTCCGTCGACGGTGGCTGCCATTGTCGCCGGCGTCTAAGGTTGAGCAGGTGCGTGACCCAGGGCGGGGAGTTGTGCTGTGTGGAAGATGACGGTTGGGAGAAGAAAGAGGCGCAGAGGGAATTTAGGTTTTAGGAGATGGGTGAGACGCTCTTGCTCCGCGCACCCCCACTTTCAATCTTTGCACCCCCCTCTGCTTTCTTGTGCTTTTTTTTTCTGTTTCTCTGCGCACCCCTATTATTTGCTAGCATCACACCCCCTTTTTGGTTTTGGACCGGTTTCCTGTGTGCAGCCCGTATTCCGTGACTACCTGCTGCACCCCTATTATTCGCTAGCATCACACCTCCTTTTATTGTCAAGTTTGGGCATGTTTTATATTTTACTTGTTGCACACACATTTTTACTGCACACACCCAATTTGCTTCATGCACCTCACACATTACTCATGCATCCTCATATTTTGTTTTCCGCTTTTATCCTTTTTAAATAAATTTCCCCTTTTTAATTTCTTTTCTAAAAAAAACAAAATATTTAAAAATTATAAAAAATTAAAATATAAAAAAAAAATAGAAAAAAGGGTTCTTTTACATTTTTATTGTGTCTGTCCGGCCACTCGCGTCGTGTGACACTTTCTTCCACTAAACCAAAAAAAATACTAAAATTTTCCTTCTCTTTTTGTGTCTGTCCGACCGCTCGCGTCGTGTGACACGTATTTTCAAGTAATTCAAAAATAAAAAATATATATATATAAAATTTCAAAATATAAAAACATCAACATTTCCAAACAAACAAGCTTTTCAAGAACTACGTAACCCTGATTTCTCATCTTTAATGAGAATACGTAGGACTAAGGTCAATCCTTGTCGGGCCCAAAAATCAAAAAAATATTTTTGTTTCTTTTTAGTATTATTTGTCTCATTATTTTTGGGAAAAATTAATATTTCGAAAACCACATCAACTTTGCATGTTTAATTAAGGGTACCGCCCTTGGGCGGGCGCTATAGGGTGCTAACACCTTCCCTACGCGTAACCGACTCCCGAACCCAAAACTTTGGTTTTTCCGCAGACTTGTCTTATTTTTATGGTTTTCCATAGTTTTCCAGAATAACTATGGTGGCGACTCCAAATTTCTTTTTAAACTCGTTTTCTTTTTTCGGTTCGTCGTCCGATCGCGATTCCGGTTGCGACACTAGGTTTTTCAAAGCCTTCCCAGAGAGAGTTCTCAAGTACTCATACTTCTCTAACTTCTGTATATTCAAATGAAAGCCTACCACTTTATTTATAGAAGCCTATTTAGAAATTAGGTTAAGAATATGAAAAGTTAATGGGAGATCGCGTATCTTGTCAGGACTCTTGATATGAGTAATGGGAAGTTGTATACTTCGTCATGGCTCATTATGAGAGAAATGGGAAGTGACACCTTTAGTAAATTGCATATGAGAATTGGTTGGGTGGTTATCTTTGGAAGTTGTATACTTCACCAGGGCTCTTGATATGAGTAATAGGAAGTGTTATACTTCACTGGGACGCACTATGAAAGTAATGGGAAGTGACATCTTTGGTAAATTGCATGTGAGTTTTGGCTGATTGGTTAATTATGTGATCATGTTTTTCCATTTAATGTTACTTGGTGGTAATGTGTTGTTGGGTGCATGTTGTGGTTTGGAGAACATGTGATAGTTGATATTTCAAATGGGTTTATGATAAATTATGATGATGCTAGGTGAGTTGTATATTGATATCCATTGTTATCTGATATTGACATGGTCAGCTATGAGGAGCTCGTGGGGATGCTTTTGGGACTTTCCTATACATTTTGGAAAACTTCCTTTAAATAAATGTAATAATTAGTTGTTGTGAGTTTTTGAACTTGAAGGATTTGTATTAAGACTTATGTTGACGGTTTAACTCAATTGGTGGGTTGATCCATGTTTTGTTTTGAGGAATAAAGTTATTCAGATTAATATTCTGATAAGTGTTCTTTTGAGGTTTGAAAAAACAAATTGACATGTGGCATCTCGAAAGGGGTGTTACACATTGCATTACCATTGTTCAAGTTGATAAAAAAGGATGCATCCTTTGAGTTTAGTGAGCCATGAAAGAAGGCATTTGATGAATTGAAGAGAAGCTTCACTACCACCCCTGTTTTGTAGCCTCAAAATTGGGAGCTCCCTTTTGAGCTCATGTGTGATGTGTTTGACTACACATTAGGTGTTATTCTCTCACATAAAAGGAAAAAATTTCCTTATGTCATAGTTTATGCCTCAAGGACATTGGACCCTATACAAAGTAACCACACCACAATAGAAAAGGAGTTACTTGCAATTGTGTTTGCATTGAACAAGTTCATATCATATTTGGTGGGTTCCAAAATCACTATTTTCACAGACCATGCTACTTTGAAGTATTTGCTGAAGAAATCTGATGCCAAACTGAGATTGATCAGATGGATGCTCCTCTTATGAGAATTTGATTTAGAAATCAAGGATAGGAGTGGAGCATTGAATTAAAATTGAGGATTTGGAGTGGAACATTGAATCAAGTTACTGACCATCTCAGCAGAATCAAGGGCACATACAACATAGTGACAATTTGTGATGGTTTTCTTAATTCCTTTCTATATTTTGTACATTCTTGTAATTCTATTCCATAATATGTTGATATTGTGAACTATTTGGCTATTAAAATTTTGCCTTCTCATGCATCTAGAACTCAAATTAATAAGCTAAAAGCATATGCAAAGCATTTTGTTTTGGATGACCCCTATCTTTGGAATTTTTGCACTGATAAAGTGATAAGAAGGTGTATCACAGATGGCAAGTTTGCAGTTATTATGCACCACTGCCATGACACATCGGTTAGAGGCCATTCTTGGCCTCAAAGGACTGCAAGAAGAGTGTTGGACAATGGATTTTACTAGCCAACTATCTTCAAGGATGCATATAGGTTTGTTAAGGCATGTGAGAAATGTTAGATGGTAGAAGGTAACATTACAAAGAGAAATGAATGCCTCAACAACCAATAACTGTTTGTGAAGTGTTTAATGTGTGGGGCATAGATTTAATGGGGCCTTTCCCTCATGGTGCACTTAGGTTTTTCAGCACAAAAGAACATTTGCATATTTATATTCTCTCTCAGACTGTGTAGTGTAACATTTTTCTACATTGAGTAAATTTTTTTCGCAATGAGATTGTCTTCTGACAAATTCTTAGAGATATTCTCTCGGTAACCTAAAAAGACATTTACAAATTCATGTCTATTTGCATTTTATTTTCAAAGGTTTCAAAATAAGCATATTTTGCATTGAAACAAACTCAAACTCCACATCCACTGTTAAGGGATGGCACATGCTTTTTCATCCAACCAAAAATTCTTGTACCATCCCATCCAGATATTACGGATTTTTAATAAAATGAAATAGAAATAATAATTAAACATCATTTATTATACGGACTTTTCCCAAAACGCAAGAAAATTAAAACTTTAGTTCATTGTAAACTAAATTCAAATCCATACTTATAAGAATCACATAAAATATCCATGCTGATAATATAAAAGTTTACAACTGATTCAAAAACATAATAAAAACTATGATAAATATTTCTCCTCGACTAGCCCCGCTCCGGCTCTAGGCCTCACCAATCCACCTACAACATCCTTTGCTCCCGTGTATCGCGTACACGATCATCGCCAAACACAAGCAGATAAGGTGAGCTAACAGTTGAACATCATATACATAAAACATATATACATACAACACACCAAAGGAATTTCATACTTTAAGTCCATATCACATGGCTACCACCATGTCATCCATGGTCTACGTCTTTAGACGAATATCTCCATATGTCTTGTTGCCACATCTACAAGCCATAACTTGAAGAGCACGTGCGGGAAACCAGCTACAGACCATACTTTGTAACGCCAGATGGAGTTCCCAATAGGAACATAGTTTGTAATGTCCCAAGACTACCAAACTCGTCAGTCACATACTGGGGAGGGCAATCTATCTGGACCCATCCGTACGAGCATCAACTCGCACACTCACACCGGCAACACTCGCCAACCTGAGCCACAACTCAAATGTTCCTCGTGTTCATCCGTCATCCCGAGCCACAACTCAAGAGATGCCAATCTGAGCCACAACTCAAGGAATGCCACGTGCTTAACCCTTATCTCGAGCCAAAACTCAAGGGATACGTTCTGACCCACAACTCAAGGAACACCAGCAAGCCAACCTTCAGGATATCACCAAAGCCTTGTAGACCACGCATATCCAAAGCAAAGAAAACACAACTTCTGCATCTGTAATATCGCCTCGTGTTGCTCCTGAGCTGCTAAGTGAGATATGCTTCTAGACCGCCTGGCGGGGGAAACGTGCCGCCAGGCGCCAAGCGCCTTAAAGCCCACTGATCTGCAAAAATCGACTAGCAGGACCACCCTAACTGCTAGGCGCCACTCACTTCCAGAGCCCACTATTTGTAGCTATCATTTGGCGGATCAAACCCTGCCACCAGGCGCTACACCAGTACTCACGTAGTACTGGTTTTTGTCCAAGCATAGTTCCTCAAGCACCAATTCATCCTTGTCACTCATCCAAAGTGCCACAATTCTAATTCTTTTCTAACCACACCATTCTCAATTATAATAACTCATCCATTGTACACTCATTCCTTAAATGTTCACACGTATACAATCTCAAGTGTTCACACTTATACGCTCATTTTTTTTAATTGATACAAATTGCCCTTTTCCTTCCAACAAAACCTCGCAACTGATTCAACCTTACCGTCCACATATATCTCATATCCAACTCTAAATCTCTCCATCCAGTAGTACTTAAATTTTATAAGACTCCCTCTACTGCAAGTTAGTCAAGATTGTGATCCTTCCAAGTCCCCATTAACACTTATATTGATTCACATTATTTATTCCTAAGTAATCATCACCATAGACCTTGTTCAGATCATTCCTCAATCCTACCTTCAGCACTAATCTGATTCAAAAAGACCCCAAACATTCCCAATCCACCTCGCAGCCATGTAGTTTTCTTAATCTGCACTGGCGCTTGGCGGCAAGACCCGTGCCACCAAGTAGTGCATACATTTCTGGAAAAATCCAGAAATTCTCTGCACCTGCAAAGACTCTCAGACATTTCCCTCACCATTCATTGGCTATTTCCTCAACACAAACAATAATCGTCGAGTATCGCTATAACAACACACATCCTAATCATAGAAATTCAGGCGTTTATTAATCATATAACACCAACAGCCCTAGATTTCCCGAACCATAAACTAGTCTTTATACATTTACACCAATTAACTTCCAATCTCAACATGATTCCAGTATATGACATCGCTTAATCATTCAACAGATGTAGCTTCCACATTTCCCAATCAGAATCAACCCAGAATTTTCCTAAAACACAAAAAAATGGAGAAAAAAATGGCTTGCGTCGCCTGGCGGGTGTTCATCACTATCAGGTTGTTCATCAAAACCCAGAAAACTAGGTTGCTCAGCCTGCGTCACCTGGCGGCGCATGCTCACCGCTAGGCAAAACACACAAAAATGTTATGAGTCACCTGGCAGCTTTGAAGGTCCGCCATGCAGTTTCTGGAAAATTTCCAAAAACATGGAATCACACAATTTTATCACGATTCAGGCATCCAAATAATCAATCAATCATGCAAGAATAACAACACGAATAAAATAATGGAGTCCAGCTCCCCTAACCTAGATATCCTTGCTCAAGAGACAAATGCTAGAGTTCTTTGTGATCTCCAATGGCTTCCCTTTGACTCTCCAATCAATAGCGATTTTGCAGCCCTACTAGCTCCCCATCTAAGGTGGCTAGGATTTCTGGCCTTTCCTATGCATGCCAAAGCGAAATTTGACAAAAATAAAGTTTAATTTGTGTCTACCAAGGTTCGAACCCATACCCAGGCCAATGTCAAATTAATGCACAACCATTCAACCAATTCATGTTTCGTGATAATTCATATAATTCTAGGATTATATTATCACTCACCATGACCAAGCATATTATTAAAATAATAATCAATTAAATAGCACATAAATGGCATACATAGGACTTGAACCCATACTCTCAATCACTTGAACTAGTACTTTTCCACGTAATGCCATAAAGAGTCCCAATACCCGTATTTATTAATTAATTAAATTTAGTGGATCTTACAATCATCATTAGTCCAACTCAATGGTTCAATCTTCCAGATAAATTTCACCCCTTACATGGAGAAGAATCATCATCAATGTTTCTAAAAATGCTCTAGCATATTTTCCTAAAAGCTTCAAGATTTTATGTTTGAGCAATGGCTTTGTTCTTTGTTCTACGACAAATGAGAATGAAGTAAAAAATTTTATTACCAACCAAGCAACATAATCTTTTATCTCTTATTCCAACTCTCGAGCATCTTCAAAGTAGCAGCAACGTTTATGATCTTAAGATTGGATTTGTGTATGACTATAATGGTAACCTTATGATGTATCATTTTGTTGATAATTTGGTTAAGTGGTCTTCATATTTTGACTGCAAATTATACAATTTCAAGAAAAAAGTGTGGGAAGAAAAAGAAATATCTTTTAGTGGTAGTAGAAATGTGAGATTTGAATTACCTGTGCATTACAAAGGAGTTTTTGACTTCATATTAGATTGTTCTTCTTACATAATAGGAGATAATACTTATTTTAGATCATATATCATGTAATACAATTTTAAGGATGGAAAATCAACAATGTTGAGGGTGCCTAGAGAGGCAAGAAAAGGTTCTCATGACAAAAGTTGTGAGATGAGAATTTTCAAATGGCACAAAATCATTAATTCATATGGTGAGATTGTGAAAAGGAGTATTTACTGCATGAGTTTTGACAAAATATGAATCATGTTTGTGAAGAAAGATTTTGAAGATAAGAATGAGGGCAATGAAAGGTTTGGAGAATGATCCTTCTCAAATAGGAGTCAAAGATTTTGTTCTACTAAATGGAGAACCTTTAGTGTTTGCAACACAAAACAAAGTGCACGTCTATGGTTTGAGGTATAGGAGAATTGATAAATCTTGGGATCTAGAATGTAACTTCAACCTTCTACGTTTCACTTCTTTCATAGACACACTACGCACTATGATATTTGGTGCTACTAATTTCTTTCTACCATCGCAATTGATGGGTCGACGGTGGACTTGAGTCAGGTCGAACTGATACAGGTCAGACTGGCCCGATGATAGATATGGATCGGCCCAGGCCAAACATCGAAACGAGCTAGCCTAGGCTGACGACCTAGATGGGCTAGCGACAAAGAAGGGCCAGATCAGATTAAAGGTAGTACCGATCGGAGAAAGCCCACGGTCAAGACGAGCTAGGATGATTCGACAATCGAGACAGGTTGTGCTAGTCTGATAATCTAGACAAGCCGGGCTAGTCCAACGGCTAAGACAGGTCGGGTCAGATCGACGATCGAGAGAGGACGGGATAGTCTAATGGCCTACACAAGCCAGGTTAGGCTGACAGGCGATACGAGCTAGGTCGGACAACCGTCCGTGTGGACCTGGATTATCAACAAAGACGGGCCAAGACATATCGGGTCGACGGCCAAGATCGGTCGGGTTGAACCTTCTTCCATGACGAGCCAGGCCGATCCAACAACCGAGATAGGCCAGGTTGGCCCAACAATTGAGACATGCCCAACTTTGGCCAACGCCCATGACTGGTGACGTGGGCTGTCCGAGTTGGGCTAACCTAGGTCGATGACAAAAACGGTCGAACCAGGCCAACGACAAAGACATGCCAACTTGGGTCGACGAGCTAGACAAGTAACACAAGCCTACTCGGGTGGACGGTAGAGACAGGTCAAGCCTTGCCAACAGTCGAGATTGACCGGGTCTAGATGGGTCATGTCGACGATCGAGATTTGCCTAGTAGGCTTGGACCAACTGTAGAAACTAGTCGTCCTAGGCTGACAATCAGGACGAGTTGGGGTGGATCGACAACCAAGACAAGATAGGGTGGCATAGGACAATGGTAGAGATGGATCGACCAAGGCCAACAATCAAGACGGGCCAAGTCAACAGTTGAGATAGACCAACTAGGGTCAATTGTCAAGATGGGTTGGCCCGGGCTTGACAGCATAGATGGACCAACGTTCGAGATGGGTGGCCTAGGGTTGATTGTCGAGATAGGTAGACCTAAACTGAAAGTTTAATAATATATTTTAAAAACAATATTATATTCTTCATGTTTAAGAAGAAATTTCATGGGCTAGCCTTGGCCCATAGGGCTTTTATGAGTTTTTGGCCTTAGGGCTTATTTAATAGGGTCTTTTTGGCCTTGTCGACTTTTTTTTATGGCACACATGGGCCAGATCCAAGCCTTGTGGGTTGGACCAAATTGATAGCTCTACATAATATAGAGGCCAAAAGAAATGAACTAGGATTTTGAAGATCAATATACCTAAAGATATGAATTTCCCCTCAAACATTGAAAAATCACAAAAAGAAAAACACTTAACAAAGAGAACCTTTTTCACAAGAGAACCAAAAAACTAAAATCAATGCCAAATGGGAAATCATTATCCCTTGGAAGGGGTTTAAGAGGTCCTGACACCCATTTGCACTGATGGTGGCGTGTAACTATACTTTCCAACTCTGATGGTGACACAACTATAAGTAATGAAAGAAGTAATCAACCGAGAAGGGGGGAGAGTTCAATTGGCCTTTTCAAAAACTTTAGTTCCTTTTGAACTTGTAAAAACACTTTTAATTGAATCAGATTGACCAAGAACTTAGTGTGAAATACTGGAAAATTATGCAAAAAAACGAAATTGATGATAATCTCATAAACAATTTTAGCAACTCATCAAGATTAATTCCAAACATTAATACAAACTAATTTACAACTTCAGACTATATCAAATCACACAAATACCATACAAAGATTGCTAAAAACTAATTTTGTGAAACTTTTTATCAAATAGCAACCAAAGAGAGAAAGATCAAACACTTGGACACATATTTTTATATTGGTTCACTTAAAACTAAGCTACATCTTGTTAGTTAAGGCAACTTGAGCCTGACTTTCCACTATTTTAAAAGATTTACAAAATCCACCAATATTAAACTTTCGAAATATACAAAACAACACCAAGACTCTGGAATCCCACAAGAATCTTAACAAAGCACGACAAGACTCCCACTTGCAGAATTGGAAACCGACCATGCAACACCCACAACCTAAAAAATGCCAATTCTTACAACTCTCTCTGAAAAACCAAACTTTATAGTCTATTTGTTAGCATATTCAACAAGTTGACTTATTTATTCAATATGTTGATTTCACTTGACTTAAGTGAAATCAATTAATTGAAAGTTAATTATTCAGTTGAATGAAAGTTAATTTAGTTTATTGAATATCTTAATAACAGAACTAGAGAAGCTAGCCAATTAATCTGTTAAAAACCCATTTAACAGTTTAAAAGACTACAACTAGACATAAGACACCTATACTATGTCAAATTGTCTTCACATGAAGCTCCAATCTTCAAGCTTCAAATCTTCTTATTATGATAACCAGATTTACCACATACCAAGCTTGATCAACACACATTTCTTCAAGTCTTCATCAATCTATCAAGACTTCATATCTTCATCAAGTTGGCTTATGCAATATCTTCATCAAATCTTCATGCATTAAAGTTATTTGTGCTAACAACAACTACCAACATTGTAATTGTTGACATGAGGCATATCTTTCTTGCCTACCATTAACCTTAACGCGACAATGATAGGGAAAATTGCAGTTGTGGTGGTTATCCTAACTCAACCTTATAAAACCAACTAGTAAGGTGTGGTTTGTATCTACTTATATACTCTAAATTGGTTCTAGACAATGTATAACTTTAAACACACCCACCTCAGGCCCGAGGTATATACATCTCGAGCGAGACTAGACATTAATGGATTGTCCGATAACGACCTTTCGAGTGGGATAATAGACCCAACAAACAACAAATTTTACTAGGATAGGCTCAAACTCATGGTCTTGACCCAATTTAAGATTAAAACATGGAGAAAATATATTTTGGAGGGCTTGAAAGACCCCTCTTATGATCTTCTATTTATAATGATAGAAAACTGATACAATAGAAAGATGAAAGATCAAAAGACTATCCTAAACTCTTAAGCACATAACTAGGTACAATCGGAAGAGATTCCCAAGACACTACCCCTACTTTAGATTTAATAATTACTATAACATACGTATATTTAATAATTATTCTAACAGTCTACATGGAGGTCTTTCAAGCCTCTAATCAAGACACTCCAATTGTTCCTTTGAGTAGTTTTACACATCTCATCAATTATTCAAAAAGATGGAAATCATTCAAAATAATTTATCAGCATGTAATTACTAGACTAGACTAGTTAGCAATACGTTTTCTGTCCATTAACGGATTATTTGACACAGTATAGTGTCAGATTCAGGTTATCTTCATTTTGCTAAGTCAAGACTATTTGAAAAACAAGTCATAAATCATTCAATTATTTTTCATTAAATAAGTTTGATCTATAATAAGGGAGCTAGGAACTTGACCTTAAGACTAGCATTGACTAGAATAACTGGTCTGTGTTCAGCTGCATTGGTCATGGCTCTTAGATCCTGTATTTACAACCTCAAACATATCAAAGAGAAAAAAGAGAGAAAAGCAAGGAGAAGTTGAAGAAAGCGTGTATATCCATCCATCAACAAAAAAGGGGAAAAAAGGCTCAACAAATAAAACATCTAAAATATATTAGTAAAACTGCCACTATATTCGCTTACATCAATAATATAATTTCCAATAGCATTTTGAGATTGGAATCCCATGCATTAAAATTTGATTCCAAATATATGAGAGTAGGAAGGAAAATAATTGATATACCTATAGAACCAATATTAATGAAGGTTCCTTTTGCTCCACAATCACCCCAGTCCATGAACTCTAAAATCTTACGAGTTCCAACAAGTTGCAAACCTACATGATGAAGATGAAGATAATTTAATTAAAAAGAATTAGGCCTGACAATTAAAGACAATAGCATCATTTTATTCCCTAGATAATGAAAATATTCTATGTTGGAAAAAAAGGAGTATGAAAGATACCTTAACCTGTTTTCCATCAAGGTACCACAATATATATGTGGTCAAATGATACATATAGAAAAAATAAAACAACACAGATCTGCATACCATTTCTGGGTTCAGCTTTGGAACGTTGATGTCAACCTATTTGGAATGACAAACAATACATATATTAGCCTGCAATCCAAGGGAATTAAAACTAATACCATTCAACAAATATGGTAAAAGCTTAATATTTTAACTTCTTGTAATGTCCCATTTAATTATTAATCCAAATTAAAGGAAGCGTCACACAGAATAATATAGTACTGCAGTCTTGGAGTATAAACACTACTTCGTAAATAACCAAGGCACACCACGATGCCAAAAAGAAAGTATAAAGGAATAACGACAATCTTTCAAAAAATAAAGCCCAAAGGCCAAACAGTACATGGGCCATCGCCCAAAAAAAAAAGAAAAGCGCAAAAGCATAAGCCAGTCCAGAGGTTAAGCAGCAAAACCTCCATCTCCCTGTTGACCATGAGTATTTCTCGCATCTGCTCACATCAATAAATTGATGATCATCGCAAAGAGAGAAAAACCACACAACAAAACATACACCAAACAAAGGGTAAGCTAGAGTAGAAAACAATACGTCATACAGTTACATGCTATTTCATAGACCAAGGAATATATGTCAACCAAACATGTTATGACTCTTCAAACAATACACTAAGACTCAGACTCGACTCATTCGGATACATATAATTAGTCGGATTCAGCGAATGCTTGCACTTGTGGTGAACATTCCTTACTCTACCGAGCTGCTCTCCCCCGAGCTAAGTGTTACAATGTCTCAACCCCCACACACAAGGTTAGCCCTTAATGGGTTTCAGGCCTCCTACTACTCTCACCACAAGAGTCAGTTCGCTCTACGTGAGACTAACTAACTTCTTATAGCGTTAGGATGCAACCTGTAACATCCCGTCAGGATATTACGAGTTTTTAATAAAATAAAGAAATAATAAAAATTTTCATTTAATAATACCTCATTTCCCAAAACGCAGGAAATTTAAAATTTTATTTACTCCCAAATATAATTCTAAAACCATAGTTTATAAAACTGAAATAATAAACAAAATGTCTCATGAGAGCTTACAATTTATTTCCAAAACATAATAAATAAATAGACTCCCACCCTATCCCCGCTCTGAGGCTAAGTCTCACCAGCACCACCTACATCAACATCATCTTCTCACGTGTACCGCGCACACGATCATCGCCAAACACAAGCAGATAGGGTGAGCTTAACAGAATAAGCATACAAAAGAGCATACACATATATAACACACATATATATAGGCAACACATTCATCCCATTTGAATTCCAACCCATCTAATTCATTCC
>Ga0209589_1010796_pt1 | contig 13163 bp, 10 predicted proteins | sample CowpeawhiteBW_FD_187525 | JGI IMG/M metagenome (GOLD analysis project Ga0209589, IMG submission 187525) | Root nodule microbial communities of legume samples collected from California USA - Cow pea white BW (SPAdes) (version 2) | ecosystem: Host-associated > Plants > Roots > Nodule | place: USA...
TACCTTTTTTTTTTATATATATTTTTCATGTAATATTGTGCAAATGGTCAATTTTTACAGACTATTATCAGCGTTTTCACTTCGCCTATTTTGTCATAAAGTTGCTTTGTGTGCTTTCAGGACTTGATGCCTTCCAGGCTGAGAAAGTCATGGAAACTCTCCAGCAACTTGCACAAGATGGTCATACCGTTATATGTTCTATACATCAGCCAAGAGGCTCAGTGTATAGTAAATTTGATGATATCATCTTGCTAACAGAGGGTTCACTTGCCTATGCTGGTCCTGCTCATCAAGAACCACTGACATACTTCTCAAAATTTGGGTTAGCCTCTTAATCTTATTAACATTATTCCATTATACATTCTCCATACGAGGAATTCTCTTAACTCTCAATATTATATTGCTTAAAACCTTTTATTTGGTAACTGACTTATTTATACTCAGTTGCGAAAACACCCATTTTTGTCTATTATTTGACAATATTAATTTAAATTGGTATACTTCTAGCATAGCCGAGAAATCCAGACTAACAATATATGGGTTGTTGAATCAATGCGAAATCACAGTTGCTATCTTTATATATCTGAATCGGAGTAAAAAATAGCACATTGAAATAATTATTAAGATGTGGACTTTATACTTAATTCAACCTTATAAAACCAGTTTGCATAATAAGGTTTGTCCTTATAAATTCATCTTATCTCATGTGATATCTCTAACACAACCCCTCATGCCGATAATTGTGGCTAGTCCAATAGCATCCTAATAGTGGGTTGCATGATAGGTCAAACTAACAACAAATGTCATTAGAATAAATATCTAAATGACTTTAATACTATATTAAGAAGTGGACTTTAATCTTGACTCAACCCAACAAGTTTGATGTGTAAAGTGAGTTTTGCACTCACTTCTATACTATAAATTTGTCTTATCTCTAGTTGATGTATGATTTCCAACAATAATATTATAATATTTTGAAAGAGTTCAGTAGACATATGTTGTCAGGGTAAGTTTTTTTTTTTTTTTTTACATTGTTAACCAATCATGAATATCCTCAGTATGACTATAAGGTAATTATCATAAAATTTAGCAAGATTGCCACATAAGGGGATTTGGGATTGGATGGTAGTATGAAAAACCTTTATTTTCCTGTGTATATGTTATTTATTCTTTTATCTATGACTTTTTCCTCTTTTATGAATAATTGGTGGGTAACTGTTCATTTAACAGGTACCGGTGCCCAGATAATGTAAATCCTGCTGAATTTTTGGCTGATCTCATATCCATAGACTACAGTTCTGCTCATAGTGTCTATACCTCTCGAAAAAGAGTTGATGGTCTTATTCAGTCATTATCGGAATCGTTATCAAGAGTCATATACACAAGTCAAATTAATGTAAACGATCTCCCAAATGTAAACGGTCTCTCGAACAGTAGAAAGAAAATCACCCAGAGGGCAGTACGAAAGAAGAAAGGAACTTGGTGGAAGCAATTTAGGTTGCTCCTAAAAAGAGCGTGGATGCAGGTCCTCCCTTTTTTAATTCTGTCTGTTTTCCCTTAGGATGGGAGAACATGCATAAATTGCTTGATAGTACCATAAAGTTTGCCTTCTTGCACAGATTTAAGTATATTGAGGTTTCCTTATGTCATTTGGCAAGATATAATCACAAAAGTGGGATATTTATCGTTTTCACATCTGATATCTTGTGTTGTTAAATTATTTATTTTCTCCATATTAAAAATTCAACGTTTTTACTAGATATATAATGAAACTTATTTTTCATTCATTGGATTAATGATACGCTGATTAGGCTTCGCGAGATGCACCAACAAACAAAGTTCGGGCAAGGATGTCAATTGCATCAGCAATTATCTTTGGGTCAGTATTTTGGAGAATGGGAAATTCTCAGACCTCAGTACAAGACAGAATGGGATTGCTTCAGGTATGTGATGTTCTTGATTCATGTTGCTTGTTTCTCATATTTCCCTGCTGCTAACATGCATTGCAGTACAACAAAGAAATGTTTCTATGCTACATATGCAATTTTATTCTACAATGTGGTAGGAACCCATGAATAGAAAATGGTGTTTCAGATAGGTAACAGGAAAGGGAGAAAGAACATAATGCTGCAGTTATTAGTGATTGAATTTCAAACAAATGTGCTAATGCTTCTGGTCGTTTCCCCTTCAGGCTTTTACCAAGGGTTACCCTGTTCACAAATGTGCTAATGCTCTGTTCTCCAAAACTATTAACTAAATGAACTTTCTACCCTTTTTTTTTTTACTTCTCTGAATTTTGGCATAGGCACCTGTCTGCAAGTATGTACCTCTGTTTTGAGCATACTTAACACGTGAATAAACCACATATATCTGATAAACTGTTCATTAGGATGTGAAGCTATTGATCCAATGTTTTCCAACTACATTTAGATACTTGAGGCGGTTCTAATTAATATTGTGAAGTAGTTAGGAAGAAAAAATTTGAACAAGGAAAAAGATAGTAACGATAGAGTAACCATGTTATCTTGAATGGTTATTATTTCATGATGTAAATTAGTAAGTTCCAAGGAGAAAAATGAAAAATATGTAATTTGGTATTTGTCATAAAATGTTCTTGCACCGCCACCAATTTTATTTATTTGTCATGTTAGTTTAATTGATTTTGTAAGGTCAAATTCATAAAATAACAGTGTGATTTTTGCTTGTTGACAAAAGTAAAAATATTATGGGGCCACCAATTAATTGTACAGGGATAGCTTATACAAAATCTAGAACACTTGACTATTTGAGTTCCATCTTTTATCCTGTAATTGTCTTGACAATCACTTTGAAATGCTTTCAACCCAAATCTTGTTATGTTATCAACATGACAATTTCAGTTGGCTAAGTTTGCTTTCCTCAATTACATGGTGAGGCTCACAGGTTACTGCAATAAACACAGCTATGGCTGCTCTCACAAAGACGATAGGTGTGTTTCCAAAGGAACGGGCAATTGTAGATAGAGAACGAGCTAAAGGTTCCTATTCCTTGGGTCCCTATCTGTTCTCAAAATTGTTGGCTGAGCTTCCCATTGGAGCAGCATTTCCATTAATGTTTGGTACTGTTTTGTATCCAATGGCACGTCTTCATCCTACTTTGCAAAGGTCAGTTTCTATCTTAGCCTCTGCAAGCTATAGTTTGAATAAAAATTTCATATTTTACATTTTGTTGGATAGTAGATTGAAAGTTTCTATAATTTTTTGTATAAAGAGGACCGTCAAATGTGCATGATTTTCTAAGCCGTCCTTCACAATCCATTATTGCCCTTGTTTCATTTATGAGGATTATTTTTATTTCAGTTCTAAAGGCTGTAGCAGGGGTATATACATACATAGGGGGTGACCAATGAATGTCCTTCCCTCTTTCCCTTGATCTTTTTTTTGTATTCATTATAAAAAAAAAATAATAATGCAAGGAAAGGGTGAAAAGTTTATCCTTTGACAGCGTCTGTTCACTTTCCTCCTTTCTGCCTTTATTCTTTCGAGGGCTTTATTCCTGTTAATTCTTCCTTTCTCTTATAATTAACTTCAGTTTGGTATTTTAGATTTGGAAAGTTCTGTGGCATTATAACTATGGAATCTTTTGCTGCATCTGCTATGGGTCTCACTGTTGGTGCTATGGTTCCAACCACTGAAGCAGCAATGGCAGTAGGGCCCTCTCTGATGACAGTTTTCATTGTTTTCGGAGGCTACTATGCTAATCCTGAGAATACCCCAATCATTTTCCGCTGGATTCCTAATGTTTCGCTGATTAGATGGTAAGCTCAGTTCTGATTTATGAGTTAGCAAGGGGAGTTAACTTCAACTATATAGCTTTTACTAGGAAATAGAACTTGATTGAGCTAAATATCCTTGCAGTGCTTATTAATGGTTTCCTTTGCTCTGATACTAATGATTACCGAATTGATTTATGCACACTTTCAGGGCTTTTCAGGGACTTTCTATCAATGAATTTAGTGGTCTTCAATTTGACCATCAACATTCATTTGATATTCGAACTGGAGAGCAGGTGAGAGTAGAATTATCAATCTTTTCATTTCAATTCGAATTAAGGTCAGGTTTGATAGAAATGGAAAAAGAGAGGATATATCGAGACCTTTGGACATCAAAACTTTAGAGAAATCTTATGAATTATTTAAAAAGGAAAGTAGTGAAGCAGGGAAACATGGTTCCTTTTGGGTTTTTAACTAATATGTACAAGTGAGGGAGGAAGAAAAGACCAGTCATCATCAGTTTTGAATCAACTTATATCTTTTAATGTTACTGAACTACAGTTGTTGCTTGAGTAGTGAGGTTTTAACTCTCTCTCCATATAAATGGTAATTTTGGAATATTAGCCTGGACATATAATATACTCTCACTCAACCATTTCTGTTTAAATTGAAATTAAATTGTGATCAGTTGTCATCTCTTGGGTAACTGTACCTGGAATAGATGCTACCACACAATAATACAAATTACCTATCTGCATTTCCGCTGTTAGAATATGTGGAAAAGTGGTAGTTTATTTTGTTTTCTATGCGCTTTCTCGAATGCTGATCCAACTCTCTTTGGTACTCCCTACCCTTTTTCACAGGCGCTAGAGCGGTTTTCCTTTGGGAAAAGTAGGATCAGGGATACGGTGATAGCACAAAATAGAATACTACTATTTTGGTATTTCACCACCTATCTTCTCCTCGAGAAAAACAAACCCAAATACGAGCCACTTCAAATCCCTGCTGACGACAAGGAGCCAATAATAAAAACTGAGATGCTCCATTCTCTACAAGTTGAACAGATAGTTGAAGCTCCTCCAGTTGGCCAAGTTGATTCCAACCAGCCCCCTGAGTCAGCTGGAGGAGATCTTGTTGGTCCTTTTGTCCTCGAAGGTTTGTAATCAGCTGGGCCTACTGCTGTTCATATCAGATATTTATCTATTTATTGATTTATCTAATACAGGTGCTAAGTAGAAAAGAAAAGATACATTTGCGAAGGATGACCAGCAAATACTGAGACAGTAAGCCGTTTCCTATAGAACAAGACCACAAACACAATGTGATAATTGGACAACGAAAACATCAGCTAATGCTTACAGGATGTTAGTTTTGGGCCGAATTACAGGCTTTTAGATGTCATAATAAACAGCGATGGGTTATAATCCGGGACTGTCTCATGTTGGTTCATTTGATTACTGTTTTTTTTTTTTCATTCAATGATCAGAGATTACGTGGAATCATCCATGAGATGGGTTTTTCTTGACTGTTACTACCTTGACTGTTACTACCGTGACCAACAATCCATGAGATGGGTTTTTCTTGGTCACAGGTTTTTTTTTTTTTTTTCTGTGAACTTAGTTTTGAATTACATTGGCCTAATTGATCATTTCTTCCTACCTAAGTTGTGGGCTTATTTCCCTTTTTCTTTCCCGTTGGTAGCGGGGCTTATTTTCCAATTCCTAATATGATGTTTGAAAGCAGAAAATGAAGGAAAATCTCTGTCGCTGTTAAAAGTTCAGAAGAAACCAAGAAATGGGAATAGATATTTCTCTCTTTTTACCGATTGGGTTAAAGGAGAGGAATGGAAAATAACTATTTAAGGAGGAGACGCGTGTAAAAATAACTTTTCTTTTTAGTTAAAGGAAAGGATGGAAGGATAAAATAACAAAAAATAGTTAAAAGTATTTTAGTTTACATTCCAAAAAAAGTTTGTATAGTTTAAATGATTGTTTATTTGTTGTTGTTTTGTTTAACCCTCAATTAATTAGAAATTGCAATAAACTTGAATTTGAGTGTTTTTATTAAATAAATTGACTAGTTCAGTAAAAGCAATAAATTGTGACAGATGAGGATATATAATCGTTTTATAATTTCAGTGTATATATCTATTATTTTCTCAACTTATAGGTGGATTATTAAAGTATTTTTAATTGGAATCTATAATTATGACAATTTATTTGTTTCCGTTAATGATTCATGTTCTAATTTTCATTAAGAGAATCAAACAAGGGGTTCTATTTTCTTTTTTTAATTCTTCTTTTCTATCCTTTTCTTTTATTTTCCATAGAATTAAACAGAACATGCTATTTATCCTCCCCAAAGATTTGACCTTTGTTACCGTCATGGTGGTATCACGACTTCCATTTATCAATGCGTTGATTTTTTTACTTTTTATTTGTTTAATTTCCGAATCACGTATTTTATTCTTACAATATTATTTAATTTTAAAATTTATTAAATAAAGCTGCCCTGTCAAAACAAAAACAAAAAAAAAAAATCAATAGAGTCATTTGAAACATCAGCGTTCAAATAATTTAATTTAATATTGTAGCGTAGGCTCTTCGGCTTGGCCCCATTAACGATCATCCTATGATTAGCTATTTTTATTTGATTTAAAAACTGAAGTGTCTTCCAAATTGCAATATATTATGGGCATAATGTTGGGCAGTTATGTACACAAGAAACAGAACAAATCCAAAAAGTTGTTCAAGACAAGAAGGTTCTCTTAGCGTACGAAACATTCAAATTCAAATCAATGTACACGCTACCTTCAACCCCAATTACATGCTCTGCCGTAATTCCCAATCTCTCTTTCTTCGAATCTTCATTTTACGCCCAATCCTCCACTCCACCGTCCTCTACCTCCCCATGCTATTTTACACACACACACATGTTTATAAATAACCCATTGCATTCTCATCCCCATAACAACATCTCCGGTGTATTCTCAAGTTCTACAAAATGCAAGCAACATCTCTATGTTCTCCTGTGTTCTTATCAAACCCTCTTTCACGAGAACACAAGATTTTCTCTAATGTCACCACCCCTCGTAGGAGTTTAATCTGTGCATCAAAAAGTGACTCGTTCGGGCACCACTATGAGGGGAAGATGGTGGACGAGAACATGATCCTTCTCAGAATGCGAATTCGAGAGATTGAGATGATCGAATTGAAGGGTAAAGCTTCTTCGGATTGGAGTGAATGGGAGAAGAAGCATTTCCAGAATTATGATTCGGATGTATGCGAAGCAGTTGGAGTGTTGCAAAGAGTGTTAATGAACACTAGACCTTCTCTTGCACTTGCCACATTCGCTCTTCTTACGCTAACCATGTCAATGTCAATGTTGCAACTTCTGTTTCATCTTCTAGGGTTGGACAAAGGAATCCTATGATATCTGAAAAGGCCAATGGATTGAGATCACAAACCATGTTCTTACTTGATGTAGAAATTATTCTTCTTTCAAATATTAAAAAATAAAATAGGTAAATATTCATTTTTAAATTAAAGAAAGTATGAATGTCACGTAACTTCAAAACAAAACGTAATTGGAAACAACAACATATACAATTTTAGTTGGAGCTCATGCCTCAAAACTTATGTTTGTCCTAAGAATTTTTTATTATAGACGCTTATTCTCATGTAACCTCCTATTTCCTGAAAGAGAAAGTTCTGTGATTGGAAACAGTAACAGGTTGATAAAGCAAGAATTTAATATTTCATAAAATATTTAAAAAAGTAAGAAACAAATTAATATGTTTATATGAAGTACGTAAATATCGTCACAACTTCAAAGAAACATATGAAAAAGTGCACTTATTCTAGAATGGTTAGTTTCGTAGTTTCGTAGCAGGGAAGAAGTTTCACTTCTTAATTAACCTATTCTTTCACGTTGTTTGCTTCTTCATGTTGTTTAAGATTGTAGAGAAGGTCAATTTTTCTACTTTCTCTGACAACGTGCATGGCTCTAATTATAAGCACCTTTTTCTACAAAACTTTGTTTCTTCCTCAAAATCCAATAACTCTAATTATAACTACGACCACGCTTAATTTAAGTTTAATTTTTATAATTTTAAAAGGGCTTAATAATTATATTATTATTTACCCACCAAACCCAATAATATAGGGTATGGAGTGGATGCATCTATAAAATTAATGTCTTACATTGATTAAAAATAGAGTCTTAAAAAATTACGCAGGTAAGAATAATTCTATTATATTAGTTATAGAAATTATTAAATGAAAAGAATATGTGTCAATAAGAATAAGTCGTAAGGTCTATTTTTATTAAAATAAAATTGAAAAGACTTTATAAATTTTCTATTTATAAACCCAGATAAATGTTGAAAAAATACTTCGAAATATCATAAAAAATAAATAAACAACACATTCTAAAAATTTAGTAATATATTGTTATCAGTTTAAAAGTGTTAAGTATGAAGTGAGGTTGACAATTTTTTATTTTTTATTTATTAACTGCTCATGCCGACTAGAATATTTATATATATTATTTTCTGAAAGGATATAGCCACAAAAGCTATCAATATATGCTTCCCTTCACTTTGACAATTTCTTGTACACGTTTTAATTTCTAAGAAACTGTCCTCAATTATCTCTATTCAGATAATTAATGTTGATTCTATATAAATATTGCTACTCAGAAGTCAACACCTTTGACTTTATAAATTAAGTATGTTTTTTTAATTATATAAAGGTTTTGATTTGAGTTCTTTCAGTTTTCAATTAAAAAAAAATATATGACCACTACTAACATTAAGAAAAAAACATAACTTTTAGTAAAAAGCATAGGGATTTCAAGTTTTGAATTATACAATTAAATATTCAAATTATATATTTATAAGCAACCTTATCTAAATATTTATTCTAATTGATAATATTAATGTTTTCAATTTTATACAAGATCGTATAATTGTTTCAATTATGAGGGAGTGATTATTTAATAAGAAAATTATTGAACCATTGTGTGCCTCGTGTGTATTCCACATATCACTCGGAAGGATGATATTTTTTAGAAAATATTTTTTTCTATACTGCAATGACTGTAAAAAATAAATTACATCGTATTAAAATTATTAAAATCAAATTAATTAAACTTCACCTTATTTCTCATATTTATAAAATAATAAATGTTAGCCTCTTAATCTCATCACACAATACCCAAAAGAGTTTAATGATTATGCAAGGTTAATATAAAATATTTTAATAACATTATAGCTATGTCTTGTATTTGTAATTTTTTAAATATTTAACGTGTGAAAACAAAATAATAGTAGAGATAAAGTTTCAATTTCTTAATTTTTAAATCCAAGAGAAAGAAACATACAATTTCTTAATATTGATAATGTTAGGTCTATAGAGAGAATTTCATTGGAAAAATACAACACCAATGAGAACCGAGCCCAACCATATAAAATATTGACACCACTCTCAATCCAAAACCTTAAATTAATAGGTTTATAATCTTTATCCTTATATAGTGTTCTACTTTCTTATTTTTAGCCAATGTAAAACTTAAACTCACACTTGGATTCCTAATTCATAACTAAAATAATAAAAACCACTTTAATAAAAGTAATTACTTCACAAAAAATAAAAACTTCAAAATAATCTTTTATTATTAAAGATAAAGAAATATAGAAGTAATATATATATATATATATATATATATATATATATATATATATATATATATATTAATCTAATTTAAACAAAACTTTAAAAACCACTTTGCATTATTAGATTGGGATACATAAAATATTTGTCCTATTGATAATAATGGAGTAGTTGAAGCTTGAAAAGAGAGAAATGTAGATTAGTGTGCAGGGTGAGTGTAGGGTATTTATATACTCTTTGGCATTAATTACTTGCCTAACATTAAATTAATGTTCTCATTTAATGTCATGGTGGTTCCATAAATAGGAACCTTCATCGATCATCGTCAACCATACGCAACACACTAATACTATAATTTTACTCCTAGATAAGATGCAAAGAACCTGAACCTCAAAAAAAAAAAAACACTGAATCAAAGTTGACATTAACAATAACAAATCGCCGACATCATGGTTCTTTTTCTTTTTCTTTTCTTGTAATAAAAGTCAAGCCTACCCTGTACCCTTTGCCCCACACTCTATCTAAACTCTTATTTTTTTTACACTTTCATAACTCTTTTTTTCTTCTATTTAATCAATCCAATCAATAATGCTATCCTAATTTTTATTCACATGCTTCACCCAAATTAATAATTTTTTCATTCTTCGTATCCACGTTGGTTAGAATTGAACTTTAAATTTAATTAAATTCTACAAAATCGATTCGTAAGATGTAGATTACACTCACCTATATATTATAAATTGTTTTTATCTTTAGTTGATGTGAAACTTTCAAGATCATTACGTAAATGTTGGATAGATCTATAGTGTATATGATGTTGTAGAGACAAGTTTATAGTTCTCAATTGTGTTGTATTGCTGTTTCTGCCACAACTCAAATATTGGTCGACAAAGTCACTATCAAAGAAAGACTTTTATATGTATTCACAAAGGATGCTTTTTAATAACCGTTGATGTTTTTGTTTCCAACTATTTAAATAAATGTCCTTTTATTTATAATATACATAATAAAATTTGTTGTTATATTACATTCTCTTCATCATTTTTTGTATCAGATTAGTTTCTGCTACATGGAATCACATACACAAACCTTCCACAAGTTGTTCTTTAAAATAGTACAAGTCAACAACGGTGCATCCCATTAATCTACAGAGAAGTTCGACGAACTTCACGATTACTCCATTTTCCACAGACACGCGTCACCTTTTCCTTCATCCATATAATTAATATCCACCAACAAATCCAGCTACACTCTAGAAACGCGCTTTTACAAAGACATTAACTAACTGTTGTTTAAAATAAACACGGTTTTGGCCATTAATTACTTCTTCTCTAAGGCTTTCCGTTGCAAAAAAAGTGTTATAATATGAGCCAAACAAACAGAACCTTCTCCCAATGCCTATAAATATAACACCATTCCTCTTCCACTCCCATCACCAAATCAATAGCACACAACGCAGTTTTTCACATACAGAAAAAAACATGCAATCAACTTCTTTGCTCAATTCCTCACGAATCTTGTTCCACCCATTTTCATCCTCAAAACCATGTTGTTGCAGTGGTGGCAGGAAAAGTTGTTGTTTATTATCTCCGATTAAGTGTTCGATGAGAGGTTCGGCAGATCAGAACTTCAGTGGAAGGTTGGTGGATGAGGGCATGATAACACTGAGGAAGAGGATCCATGAGATGAACATGATAGAGAGGAACTACGAGCCACCTTCGGATTGGATGGATTGGGAGAAACGCTATTATACCAAGTATGATTCCATCATTTGTGATGCATTGGGGGTTTTGCAGACCCAGTTGATGAATACTAGACCTAGTTTTGCTCTTGGAGCCATGGCTTTGGTTGCAATCAGTGTTCCAACTTCTTCTGCACTGGTTTTCTTTCATTTGGTTCAGTTGGCTAAGACTGTTCTTGCTGGAGTTCCTCCCTCCTAGACCAAAATATTGTTCATCATGTGTTGAATTTGGTTTCATATTTGTAAAAACCATTCAATTCATCCCAATTGGTGTAGATTTTGATTTTACCTATATACAGATTAGTAAATGTTATGATTTGACTCGCTTTGTAATTGTGAGTTGCTTTTGCTTGAAGAAAATGGCGTCGTCAGATTCCTAAATAATGCAGTTATATATTAAAAAATGTTGAAGATGAATATGGTGAAAAGGAAAATACAGAAGAAGAAGAAGAAGAAAAGGGTGTTTCTTACTTTCTTTCCCATAAACAATTGATTCCAATAATCACAAAAGCATACATCAGCAAGTGCTGAATCAGCCCCTATGTGCATGTTACTTTTATTAGTTTATTTTGTTATGAAAATGATATTTCAATATCTTAGATCTCCAAAGATAGATCGAGTGTCTTCAAAGGTAGGTTTTGAAAATGTGATTCCAGATAAACTATTCGAATTGGGAACTCTGCCAATTTTGAAATCGAAAGTTATATATAATTATCTCATTAGGTTCATGTAAAATAATTTTAATTAATTAAATGTAATTATAGTCGATTACTCTGTAACAATTTTTATGATATTTAATTGACTATTAAAAGATAAGAAGAAAATTTTAACAAATTATTGAAAAACAGTGATGATCTGAGCAACAATGTTATTATTTCTCTAAATCCAAATCAACGTTACTCTTTATGTGCCTCTCTCTCCTTCCTCCTTTATTATAAATAACAAATAGAGCTTTACTTATGTCATCTTCTAGAACCAGCTTTCTACATCATTAAATTTTACATTGATTTGAAATGTCGCAATAAATTTCAATAAATGAACGAACTCACGTTAGATCAGAAAGAATTCAAACTTTTTATATACAGTTTAAATTAAATCAGACTCATTTAGTATTTTGATTAAAAATATTCCAATTAGGTTAAAGGTGAGTTTATTTGTAAACCCACCAAATTTTTACTTTTCTCAAAAGTTTAAGGGTTAATTTAATCTATCTGTTTGCTATATTATATAAATTATATTTTAATTTTCAACTATTATCTCTATAATAATATTATATTAAATAGTTAAAGACTTTAATTATATTAAAAAAATAAATTTATTTATTTTTATTGAACTATAATAAATATAATAATTGTAATGGATTAATATAGATAAAAAAGGTTGGCTTAGAAAAAACAAAAAATTCATTTTCAATTTAATCGTAGTAATTTCACCCATATAAATCTATTTACTTAAACACCCTTAACATTAATTCAGGAAATTATTAGAAAATTGAAAAAAGTGATATAAGAAATATAATTTTAGTTTTTGTAAATATAAAAGTTATGTTTTATTTAATATTACTCTTAATACTAAATATAATTACTTTTTTAATATTATATCCTTACTTATCAACAAAATAATATATGACCAAATATATACCAATATTTTTTTTTCTTATCTAGTATATTTCATTTTAATTTTTTTATTTTTAATTATCTTTTAGAAATTAAATACTATAAACTTCAAAATTATTATCATGGTACGTATAAAATAATAAAGAAAAAGAAAAGATAAACAATTTTTTTTTCATTGGCACAACTTTCAATGTATAATACTATACTATTACGTTTCGTTTATTATTTTATTTTTTATATGAAAATCTCCAATTTTTATTATTTTTTTAACATTATTTTTATTTAAATTATAAATTGTATGTCAAATATTATATATATATATATATATATATATATATATATATATATATATATATATATATATATATATATATATATATATA
>Ga0209589_1010798_pt1 | contig 13161 bp, 4 predicted proteins | sample CowpeawhiteBW_FD_187525 | JGI IMG/M metagenome (GOLD analysis project Ga0209589, IMG submission 187525) | Root nodule microbial communities of legume samples collected from California USA - Cow pea white BW (SPAdes) (version 2) | ecosystem: Host-associated > Plants > Roots > Nodule | place: USA...
GGAAATAGAAGATTCCCTTCCAAGAGGCAAGATTCACCTAGCACTCCAACATGCTATGAGTGTGGCAAATCTGGTCATATCAAACCTGATTGTCCAATTCTCAAGATCAAAAAGAAATTGAAGGAAAAGAGTGAAGCTACAAGCAAGTCTAAGAGAGTGAAGAAAGCATATATTGCTTGGGAGGACAATGACTCCAACACCTCTAGTGATTCAAGTGAAAGCCATGAAGAAGAAACAAATCTATGTTTGATGGCTGGTACAAAATCCTCTGTCAGTAGTGTAAGTAATCTTGAATCCATTGATGAAAGCTATGAAAGCAAGTTCTATAAACTACTTGATGTATATAATGAGTTGCATGAAGAGGCTAGAAAGTTGCAATAATCTAATAACAGACATAAAGGTGAAAATAGGTGGCTTGAAAACAAATTAAAACTCAAGTGATTAACAAATTTTATCATTTTCGACCAATTTTTGTTATTACCAACAAACTATATTCCTTATTTGTTAGTAATTATATATATATAAAAGCCAAAACTTATTCTCTATTAAGAAAAGAATATTATTGATAAATATATTCTTATTCTAGAGAATATATGTTTACATCTAGTACATTTTTTTAATAATTTTGGAATAATGTCACATTTGACACTTTTTTGAAAAATATTATATATGAGAAGTAATATTGTAAAATTCATTTTCAACTCATTACTTATTCATGTACATACTTACACAACCTGATGTATGAATATCTTTTAGTTTCTCATTATTTAATATCTTAACCTACTATCTTGCTAATAACTAAAGTCATTAAAATCATGATATATTATTTCTTTAATGACTTATTAACTTAATAATATGGAACGAAATCAATTACAATATTATATATCATAAATTTGTATTTAGCAAAAGATGGAGACAAATTTGTCCAATATTGAAAAAAAAATGCTATGGGAAAGATCTGTGATACTCTAATTGAATTGTAGGAAGTTAAATCACTTGACATGATTTGAATGAGTCTACATCAGTGAACTATGATGTACGGATACGATACGTGTATCAACATGATAATTATCCGATAGGTCGATACGTTTATTTTGAAAATAATAGGATATGATACGTGATAGATACACGATATATGAATATTGAAAAGTGTGTACAATAATTCTTAAAAACATAATAAATATATGATTTTTATTGTGTTAATCCAAATTAAAACTATATGTATTAAAGTTATCAATATAAAAAATATAAATTATTGTCATCATAAAAGTACCACTATAAGAAAATTCTTAAATATAATAACCAATTTTAGTAACCAAAAATATGTTAGAGACCAATTTCCTAATTAGAGACCAATTTATACACTAATTATTCTGGTAGCCGAAACCTTGGTAGCTAATGTTAATGACTAATTTAGAAACTAATTATTTTGGTAGTCAAAATCTTGTTAGCTAATGTTAGTGATCAACTTAGAAATCAATCCATAATAAAAAATATTTTAATTATCAATTTAGAGACTAATTATCATTTTTTAGAACTATTTTAGTTGCCAATAATTTTTAATAGATACTTAACTGATAAGTATCGATAAAATATTTTAAAGTTCGGATACGAATACGTGTCGGACACAGATACATGACCCAAGTTGAAGTATTGGTGCATCATAGTTTATTTGAGTACTTTATTTTTCTAGTTTCAATAACAAATTCTAATGTAGTTAAAAATGAACATGCAAAGTTTTTACTCCGTAATTTACTTGATTCATATTATTCATTCATCATCAAAGGGTACGAAATGTGAAGTACTTCAAGGAATGTATTGCATCTATTGCATATTGACAATTACATAATCTCATGCGTAAGGTTTATATTAAAGATAAGATCTTGAAGATCTTGGGAAGGAATATGGTAGTGATGAAGACAAAAAAATATTATGCAAACCAATACATATATTTTAGGAGAAACGTTGTACAAAGTATATGGATCAATCGCATCAACGAGTCACGAAAAATATGTGATGATGTGACATCACAAACATAGTCATATGTCAATGAGAGATTTCATAATCCTTGCATAACAGAAAAAACAAACACATTATGTGAGAATCACTTATATTATCCTTTAAAAGAGCACTTGAGAGTTAATAAAAAGTCTTTAAATACATAAAAAAAGAAAAAACTCACGTTGGATTATGTTTTGGAAAGTCCAAACTCTTTATTGGTTTGTTTGGTGTTGTTCTCTATTAAGCGTTAAAAGTATATTGTGTTGGTATTTTAAATATTTTTTAATATTTTAAAATGTCAAAATTAGTTGTAATAAATGTATTATAAAGATACAGTAGAAGAAAAAAAAAAAACTCAACGGAGAATCAAAATTCTGCTTTGGAGGATAAAAATTAATTTTCAGAGATTGTGTTAATTAATTGAAATTTTACTTATGATTTTACTGAAAAGATACTATGTTGTAATATTTTTCAAGACTGGATGTTGTTCTACATTTTTCTTAAAGATTTTGGAGAATGAAGGTAAAGAAGAGAGACCAAAAATGTTCTTCTTCTTTTTTTTCAAAAGAATAAAGAGAGAACGATTGTGCTATTTGTACCACATGAATCACTAACTACACCCATTCATTCTTTTGCTTTCCTTTTCTCTTAGCCCAACATAACTAACCCAACTAGTTTATTACAATCGTCACTCAAAATTTCTATCATCACTCCTCTTTCCAATACGATTTTCACAGTCTTTATAATTACATAATTAAATTTTAAATGTAACTATTAATTAATTTCACGACCTTAATTTATAGCATGTCACACATACATGTGATCCAAACCATGCCAAGTATATAGATATATGGATTTTCAAATGATATTCATTCATATAACAATGTACAATGCTACATATCAATTCACAAAAAGTTCAAACCACTATCACCCTCAGTGGAATCTGAATCAGGGTGTCAGCTTCCATTAAAATGGAAAGTTAGTAGAAAAAATAAAATCCAAGATTGTTCAGACGATAATAATACACAAATAAAGATATATAGAGATAAACTTCATGATTTATCAATATCTATTATAATTCATAATTAGTACCTAGTGATTACAAAACAAAATTTATTACAAACAAATCTGCCTCATTTTTCATTATTGGAGATTTTTTACAAAAAACATAGAAAATGAACATTTTATGATAGTTTTAAAACCGTCATAAAAAATTGTAAATTTTTATGATATTTATAATTATGATGGTTTCAAAATCGTCATAAAAACATGAGCTATTTTAGTGAGAGTACAAATGAAAAAAAGTCAAATTCATGTGAAAACAATTATCGAGTTAACCATATAATAGTTACATCACTAAGTTTACAAGATGATTAATTAAAAAAGTTATGGTATTAAATACTCAATAGACTATAAAAATTTATTAAAGATTCAAAGGTTAAATATGTTTTTGGTCTCTCAAGTTCCAGTGAATTTTGAAATTAGTCATTCTTTGAAACTTTATACCAATTTAGTTTTTCATCTTTAGAAATGCGCGAATTTAGTTTATTTTATCGAATTTTGTTAAGTTTATTTGACATTTTAAACGCATTTTATGATAATATTTGAGTTAACATTAAAGAGAAAATGTATCAAACGATGTAAACAATTCAAATACTATCATAAAATGTGCTTAAAATGTCAAATAAACTTAACAAAATTTGGTTAAAATAACTAAATTCACGTATTTTTAAAGATGATAGACTAAATTAGTTGAAAATTTCAAAGAAAGACTAATTCCGAATTTCAATAAAACTTAAGATATCAAAAACATATTTAACCCAAGATTTAATTAAAAACTTTTAAATTTATCGAGCACTTACAATATAATTCAAAATCGTCAAAACTTTGTATTAAAACTAAATGAAAGCACGATTATCAGATTTTTTTTTTATTAATCAGATTTTCTGATAGATAGTAGACATCAACAAAAGAGAAAACATGAGATAAAAGAAATGAAAATACAAGAAGAAAAACAAAAAGCCTTCTCTATTCACATTTCAACTAGCTCTTATGTCTTCACTTTTTTTTCTGGTTAATTAACTGTTAGATTTGAATGGAGGTTCAGTGGTGACATTAATGATAAGTGAAGAAATGTTGTTGGAAGAATCTGGATTATTATTTGCTTCAACCATTGCACCCTTCAAAGGCAAGGGAATATTCTCCACCACTTTATTATTATTATTATTCTCCACTTCTTCTTTGTGCTTTCCCCAAAGAACCGAGTATAACCCTATTACGATCAAGATCGCACCAACAACACTGCACCCACAAAGTCAAATTCATTCTCCAATAAGTTTAGTGCATCATTATTAGGAATCAAAGATCTTTGTTTTTTCATTTTTAAATAATTCTTAAATTTATGCTTTCAATTTCTCTTCAAAGTTACAAAAAGAGTCATCATTTCATAAATAAATAAATAAAATTATATATGTAACCGACCATGATCACTTAAATAATAACTTGGGAAACCTTGTTTTTTATAAACAAAAGTTTGTTTATTTATGCTACTTGTACTAGTTTTCTTTTAAAAATGTGATCACAATGGTGGTCCTAATAATATATATGCTTTCTCTGTGTATAATCTTTGTGGTACATAAAAGGTCGTAATATATATATATATAGGTGTACAAAATGTTGTGTATTTTTTCTTAAGTAAACGATTTATAGGTGTAATTAGGAGGTAATGTTATGCATGTTAAATATAAGTGTTAAATTTCTTTTGGGGATAAAGAAAAGGTAATAACATTCATTGAACATTCTTCGTGCAACTGGGTATATTAAATTAGGGTTCATAATTTGTCCCCATTATGTATATTCTTTTAGTTGTGAGATTTTTTGGGTTTAAATATATGTATATATACCTTGGATTCCATTGATAGAATTTAAGAGACAAAATTTTGTCTCAACATTGAAATGTATATAGTTAGTGCGAGGCAAAAGCCAACAAAGCCAAGTAAAATTAGTGGTTTAATTTGATTTTTTTTAATGATACAAATTGTTAAAGACATTGTGTGGTTTTACTTCATTTTTCGTGCATAGTTGACCTAATTTATTTTGAAAAACTGTTTTTTTTTTAATATTTTCTCTTGAAGTTTAAAAAGTAATTATTTTTGTGAGAAAGGGTTTCCATTGATGAGTGGGTGGAAGAAAAAATGAACAAAAATGATGATAGAGATTTACCCTCCAAGAAAAATTTGTTCTGCAAGGATAAAGGAACCCATGATTGCTACAATGATCATCATGAGAGGACTAAATGCAGTTGCAAAAACAGGCCCTTTCGTCTTAATCACCAACCCTTGAACATAGTATGATAGGCTTGATGAAACAATCCCCTAACACAAAAATCATTAAAATAATATCAGAGAAAGAACCTTACTAATTAAATAACAATCCCTGTTACAGTGGATTATCATTACTAATAAAATTTATCACTTCTTATCATCATTTAAAAGTCATTATTTGTATTAGTAAAAAAGGTATTATATTATAAAAGCATAAAAAAAATGATATTATGACTCCAATTTTTTGATTCTCATCTTTTACTTCTTGATGTGGCTTAGTGTGAGTCATTGATTCTATGAATGATGCATGCTATCAATGACTCACACTAAATCATGTCAAAAAATAAAATATGAGAATGAAGAAATGAGAGTCATAGTATCATTTTTCAAAAATAAATAGTATTATTCTTACAGCATATGCAGCAGCAAGCAAGTTCATATCCCAGCCAATAGTCCAAACCGATGGATCGTGTTCCATAACAAAAGTAACAGCAATAGCTTGAATAGTGCCTAAGAAGCATATCAGTGATGTGAGGCTTAGCTGGTGATTTTTGTAGGTTTCAATAGCTTTCGCCTGTTCAACAAAACATGAAAAAAAACAAAAATCAATGTTCGTTATTACGTAGTGTCAATGCAAACACAAACACATACAAAACAAATAATGTTTCCCATTTTGAAGTGGTCTTCTTACTTGTAAAACAAAGAGGGAAGCCCAAGCAAGTGTGGCAATGATGAGGAGAATGGAACCTATGAGCCAATCTTTGTCTGAAGGTGTTGCAACATTATTATTGGTTGTTGTTGCATTAGTTGTTTGGTTGTTGTGGGCATGTTTGTTCCAAACCATTTCCACCAGAGGTCCTTTGTACAAGGTCATCACCATGGCTCCACCCACAGTCACCAATGTTCCCACCACCTTTGCTTGGCACCTCACCTTCTTCATGTTCAACTTCTCCATCCTTCACTCATTTTACAAAATCATCAATTTACACGGAGAAACCAAAAAAATAGATGATTTTTATTTCCGTTAAGAAGTGAATTTTAAAACTAATTCAATTTTAAGAACGGAGGTTTGCACCCGGTTATAAACTTTTACCTGCATAAAACTGCCATTACAAAAGTCATAGCAGGAAGCACATTGCTCATTGCACAAGAGAAAGTTGGAGATGTTAATTTCAACCCAGCATAGTAGAAGTTTTGATCAATCACAGGCCTGTTCATATACAGTAGTAGTAATAAGCAACTTATTCATAATATCAATGTATTTAGTTCTTTATATCTATATATATAGAATGATGGAACTAACCCAAGTAGAGCAAGGATGAAAATTTGCATGAAAATTTTGAAAGTGATCCTTGGTTGAGCTTTCCTGTGGAAATTGGAACCAGACATTAGCATTAATGTTGCAATGCTTTTGTTGTTTAAATTAAGAAAAGTGCATATGAACCTTTCAAAGATGAAGGCAAATGGAGCTATGACAGCAGTGGCAAAGGCATGGCGATAAACGACAAGAACATAGTGGCTCATTCCACGGTTGAGGGAAACCTTAGTGATGATGTTCATGCCTGCATAGCCAAATTGCAGAGCGATCATGGCAAAGTGGTGTTTGGAGTTCTCGAGGAAGTTTGCACAACATCTAAGCCTTTTCGTCACCATTTTGGTTCCTGTTTTTGGAGAATTTGGAGAGAGGATGAAAAGAGTGAAAACAAATAATAACCAAAATGAGACTAGTGTAGCATAATGGGAAGAAGAAGAAGAATAATGAAGGATTGTGTTTGTTCCTAGGAATAGCATTAGAAGGCACCTAGTATTTATACCAACATGGAATCAATTGTCTACGTCATATAATGTTTAAATTTCATGATGGCCTTTCTTGTCTAGTGGGGTGGACGTAGGAATCACTTTCATGGAGGCAGGTCGATAACCATACAACGCTGCTTCCAAACTCATGGCTTTATTTATCGGAGATCTAAGTCTTACATCGATTAAAAATAAGACTTGAATACCATATAAGGATAAAAATATTATTTTAAAGTTTTAGATTGAGAATAGTGTTAATCTTTGATATGTGATTTTAAGTTGCGTCTTATTGATGATGTATTTCTTTAAGGATCATCTTTCAAAAGACCCAACCGAAAATATATCACTAAAAGTCTAAGTTGTTATTTTGACAAATAAGACAATCCGCTAAAATTTTAGTGATTATTATGACAAATAAGTGTTGAGAATAGTATAAGAGTGAGTCAAAAGTCACACATTGGATATAATAGACAAAGTTAAACACATATAAAAATAAAGACTCGAAACTACATTACCTTAAATTTTGAGTTAACAGTAATGTCAAATAACTTATATGTATAAAACTAATATCATATATATATATATATAATCATAACCCCATACTGTGATTATATATTTGAAAGGTTCACTACAGAGATAATAGAAAAAAATTGATGGAAAATATGGACGTAATTAAGTTTATGATTGAATAGAAGTATAAAACTTGTTTATAGTATGAGTGTACATTTTTTTTATCTTTCATTAACAAATCGCAATATGTATAATGGAATCAAAGGGTATATTATTTGTTCCCTTAACCATGCTAAAATATATTGGATTCTGAAAAGAAAAAGGTTGGATAAAGTTTAGTCTGGTGATTTCAATGTTCCAAAACCAACCGAGAATATATCACTAAAAGTAAACCAATAGATCAAGGAGAAGAACATCGACCAAACTTCCATGTATACTTTAAGAAAACAAGCTAAGTTCATTTGAAAAAAAAATGTATATATTCTCATTAGAATAATGATTTCGTTTCAAAATATTCCAAGGGAATTTGAGCATCTAGTTTGTGAATCTCTACAGATTATGAATTAATTATTTCGTTACCCTTTTGTATTCATTATTTGCAAGTGACCCACTTCTCTAAGTATTCTCACAAAACTAACTAGTGGAGGTTATACACTTATATAAGTTGACAATAATTGATAGCACTTTTTGTAACATTACACTATTTAATTATATTTTAAAAAAATATTTGTAAAGTTTTACGTAGAAGACCGGAAAGGATCAAACTTTAAATATTTTAGAACATGTTTATGTTTTTCTTTCATGTTATGAACACCAAGAAATGAGACAGTGGTGGAGATTAGTTTTTTTTAAAAATTACATAAATATTAAAAATGGAAATATGTATACTAGAAATTCTCGTATTATATGAGATTCTTCTTGTAAATTTGTTAAAAATATTTACAAGAAAAGACTTTTTTCTGTCATTTTTGTTAAGGATTTTAATTAGCAGGTAAGTTTTTTATGGGTAATCATTTCTTACAAAATTATAAAATTTGCAAGTATTTTCTACAAAATTTGTTGCGAAAAGTGTTTTATACAAAATATTTTACAAAAAAATTGGTAGTAATTTCTTACAATTTTTTTTATAACAAAATTGGTAAGTATTTCCTAAAAAATGTTCAAAATAAAATTGGCAGAAAATATGAACTTTTTTTAGTAGTGTGAAAAATATAAAATTTTAGTTTGTAAATTCCTAATGACTAAAAACACATTTTTTTGTCACTATGTTATTAATGTGAAATATTCATCATTTTTGAGGATGATTTGATATTTTAATGGAATTTTTTCCTCTAAATTATTTTTTCTCGGACCTTAAAATCCAACATATACTTTAGAGATTCAAGCCTAATTATACTCAAAGCAACGAAATGGTGGTTTTATATAATGTTAAGATCCGAATATTACACTATAAAAGTTAAATTAATTAAATATTGATTCATATATGAGTTGAGTTCGATTTCAAATAAATGACTAAATCAAATTGAGGTTGGATAAGAAAAAGGGCACACTCATTCCTTAATCACATCTTATTCTTATTCTAGGGTACTATTTCTGAAAAAAAAAAAAAATTGAATAAACAGAGTCGAGTACCTAGAATAATTATTTTAAAATGTATTTTTTATATTTTGAAATAATTATTGTAGAATTTAGTTTACATTATTTATATTTTAGAATCATCATTCTAAATATATTTTCATATAATTGATTAATCAATATAAAATTCAGCGAATGTTATTTTTATTTAAAATGCATTTCGATTTCAAGTTATTAAGATAATATTATTAGGGAGAATCATCGTATTCAACATATTATTTGTTTTGAAACCTGAAATTTTAAGTAGTGAGAGATTTTTAAGTGTTGAAAACCTCCTTAGTCTTTATTTAAGGTCTTATTCTGGTATATCTAATAATTATAATTAAAAATAAAGACTAATTTAGGATCCATAATAATAGTGCCGATAAAAAAAATTAAAATTTTGGTAGCTTATGTTAAAAATTAATTTAAATTTACAAATCAATTATAATTTTTTATATAATATATACTATTTTTAATACCAATAACTTTTAATATAAAAATAGTATCCAACTTAGTCAATCAATATAATAGTTAATTTTTTAAAAAAAAAATTGATTACTATTTAATAATCTTCTTATAATGAACTTATTGTAAAAAAGAAAGTCTTAATTTTATATATAACAAAAATCTATTATAATTTGTTTATTCTATAAATACTCTATAGGAAAAGTTAATAAAAGGAATGTTGATCTTTAATTAGCAAAAAATAGCATAAAGTTACCTATAGAATGAGAAGAAAAGCTAGAAAAAAAAAATACCCCACCCCTCAATGACTCATCAAACATAAAGTAGCAAAAAACAAAACGAAGACCACATTGTATGTACAAAACAATGCCAAATAAACCCAAAAATGAACATTGTGTACAAAATGAATCCACAAAATGCACAGTGACAATAATTGAGAAAACCAAATGTGGATCAACTGTTTCTTTCTCTCTCACACACAAATGATGTCACAAATTAATGTATTAAGAACAAATAATAATAATAATAAAAACAGATAAGAAGAAACGTAATCGTATCTTAAGATGATAGTAATATGATGTTTTGTTAAATTGGAAACAGAGTTGTGGAGTCTGATACACCTTCAAGTGGAGCACCAACATACACAAATGACCATCTAATCATCTTCAATCATTATTCATCATATGGTCCCAACAAAAAAAGTAGAACCCTACATATACATACCCATATTCATATGTCAAGAGAAATTACTTATTAATTATATTAAATTTCTTTCCACAAAATCAGATAAGAACAGATCAAACATGTCACAAATTTCCACAACCCACTTGTTCATATATATATATATATATATATATATATATATATATATATATATATATATATATATATATATAAAATAAATTTTTAACAACTAAATTTTGACAACTTTTTTTTATTCTCTAAAATAATGTAATTTTTTTTATATTACAAAATCGATTAGAAGTGGGCTTTAAGTCTAACTCAATCCCACAAAACCGGCTTGTAAGGTGAGGTGTGCGTGGGACTAGAAATTAATGGGTAATCCGTTAACGGCTCGATAGCGGGCGGAACAAAATATTCAAAAAATCTCGCTAGGATAGTTTTTTTTTTTTAAACAATGGCTCTAATACTATGTTAGAAGTAGACTTTAAGCCTAACTCAACCCTACAAAATCGGCTTGTAAGGTGAGGTTTACACCTCATTTTCCAACAAAATCACTTAAAAAATATTGTCTTAAACTATAAAATAAAATTATCAAAATTGAACGGTCAAAATATTATTATTCATATATGAATTCTATTTATATTATTATAATTACAATTACAATTGGGGTTCCTTTTTACATGGTAAGTTTCATAAATAATTATGCAAAATATAAGACATTAAACAAAGTCTAATACCTAATGCATGGCAACACTGTGAATTAGGAATTAGCGTTTATATACATGCAACATATAATGAAAATGCTCAATAACATTTTCCCCCTATATTTATAATAATAAATAATGATTAATTATTATTTTTTATATAACATGATTTCTATATTTTAAAAAGACTAAACGTTAACGTTATCTCTCCTATTTTTCTTTTGAGATCAGATAATAAATGTATAAAAAGAATTGGGGGTATTAAGATATGTTATTTTTCTCCTAAATAATAAATATGTAAAAAAAATGGATGATTATATTAGTAACTCTTCATCTTCTAAGTATGCTAACGTTAATTTAAGAAAATAATTCCAAAAAAGAGTCTTTCTAAAAAATAACATAAAAAATAACATGAAGACTAACAATCCTCAATGTCTAAAATAGTTTCTAAAACAAACGTTTTCTTTTTTTACCTTCAAATAAATTTTTATATAATTAAATTTTTGTAGTCATCCTTCCAAAAATTGATGTTGTTTGTGTGGTCGGCCACTGAAATGAAGAGATGGAAGAAGAAAAATGACCACAAATTCTGAGTATGTGTTGGAAGGCATGGTGACACCACAAAGAACAAACACAAGGTTGTGATTTCCACTATTTTCATTCTAAGTCTACATGCTCTACTTATCTTTCTAGTGTCCACAATATTATTATGAAACTCAAAATATATATAATATATATACTTGCATTATCATTGGTCTTGTTTTTAAAAAGAAAATCAGAATTTTCTTTCAAATGGGAAAAGGAAAATAGAAAAATGTTTTTTTTTTCTTTCAAAGTTCAAAAAGTATCAAATTTGAAAAAAAAAAACTATCATTTTGACAAAATATGTTTTGAAGAAAAATTGATCAACTTTCTATGTCACATTACCTTCAAGCTCATTTCCCTTTGGGTTTGGGCAAAGAAATAAACACCGCAACAAAATGTCTCATTAACAACTAAGTTTAGTGATCAAAAGTTGTTACTCACTATACTGACCAATTTAGATACCAATTTATAAAATAAAAAATTATTATTACTATTATAAATAAAAAATTATAATTGATTTCTAAATTAGTTTCTAAAATTTAGCTACCAAAGAAAATTGGTCACTAAACATTAGCTACCAAGATTTGTACTCCCAAATGAATTGACTTCTAAATTAGTCTTGAATTAATTAATGACCAATTTAGCAACACATTATAATTTTTTATTCATAATAGTGACTATTTTAGAAACTAATAATATTTAATTTTATAAATTGGTATCTAAATTGGTTACTACAGTAAGACTAACAACTTTTGATCACTAAAAATAATTGTTAATAAGATAATTTTTTGTAGTGAAAAAAAAAACAATTCAAGGGATTTAAAGCTTGAATTACTTAAGTTTAAATATTTGTTTAGATAAATTAATTTAAATTTCTTAAATTTTAAATTCTCAAATCAATATATTTATATCTATGATGCACTGATACTTCAACTTGGGTAACGTATCCGTATCTGACACGTCCGATACTTTAGGATACTTTAGGATACTTTAAGGATACTATTCAATGAAATATCTAATTTATAAAGTAGTAGTACACTACAATAAAATCTTTGAATAGTGACCAATTTAAATGATAAAAAATAATTAGTCGCTATATAGTGATCAAATTGACAACTAAAATAGTTTCAAAAAATTATAATCGTTTTCTAAGATAATTAAAATAGTTTTAATGATGAATTGATTTTTAAATTGGTCACTAACATTAGCTACAAGGTTTTGACTACTCAAATAATTGGTCTCTAATTAGAAAATTTGGATTCACACATTAACAATCATATATTTATTATGTTTTGTAAGAATTATTGAACATTTTTTCTTATTTATATATATCATGTATCTATCACGTATCGTCCTATTATTTTAAAAATAAACATATCGACGTATCAGATATGTGTCATATTCGATACACATATCGTATCTGTGCATCATATATATATATATATATATATATATATATATATATATATATATAT
>Ga0209589_1010800_pt1 | contig 13160 bp, 7 predicted proteins | sample CowpeawhiteBW_FD_187525 | JGI IMG/M metagenome (GOLD analysis project Ga0209589, IMG submission 187525) | Root nodule microbial communities of legume samples collected from California USA - Cow pea white BW (SPAdes) (version 2) | ecosystem: Host-associated > Plants > Roots > Nodule | place: USA...
AAGAATGTGTCTCATATGTCTCCAAAAAGTGGCCAAAGTGTGCTAAAAACAAAGGAGACCAAAGGTACATAGGTACACTTGCTTCATGCCTTTTACTTTATGCTTTATGCCTTTGCTTTACTCTCTCTTCCATGCGCCAATCACCATGCGCCACCTAGCATTGCTTTCTTACTCCTAATTAACCTACAAAGCAAATAAACATAGATTAGCATGTTGGCTTAAGTCAAGTCAACTATAGTCAACAAGTCAAACCTAGTCAAAGGTCAACAAGTCAACTAAAGTTGATTCAACTAAGTCAACTTAGGGAATCAAAAATAACAAACACAAATGAAAGGGATGAAGGATTAGTGAACTTCCTTTCTAAACAATATTAGTCTTCTTAAGCATGTGCATCCATCCTTGGTTGGGGTCAATCCTTCATCACTTCCTCTTCTTGCGTCGAAGTGGTTCATTTAAACACTAAATCTTATGGCCGTCGCAACCAAGACCACCACCATTCGAGACTCTGACTGGCGATTTTTCTTTCCTCTCTGTTTCGATTGAAAGTCTGTGATTGGGGAAGATAAAACGAGAGTCTTTGATGCTTTTATGGATTCTGTTCCAGTTCGGTGTGAATGGAGATTGCGAGGATGGGGTTGCAACAAAAACAATAGGTGATTTCTACTAATGACGAAGAATGTGTTCTGCAAAATAAAACGGTTTATGGTGTTGTGTGTGTCTGTGTTCTGGTTTGGCAGTTTCTTGAAGGTGAGCAATGAAGACGAGGATGAGGGTGGTTCAGGTTCAGTGTAGGAAGATGATGATTGTGTGATTTAAAATAGTGGAGGAGATTGGGTGCTCTTGCGAGCTTGTGGATCTTTGGTAATGGAAGAAAGGTGGAGGTAGTGAAGACTCGGTTGGGAATGAGAATCGTTTGCGATTGTGGCGTGAAGATCGTTAAGCATGACCAACAACAGGGCACGTGAAGTATTTAGATGATGCGCCTAACAGTTAAACATATAAGTGCAATGCAACAAACACAGTGTCATGGCATTCAGAAGATGAAGCACAAATCTTAACACACGTACATCATGCTCATTCAAGTATTAGAGGCATTGTGCTTACCTCTCGGAGCCCTTTAGCTTGCTGGTGTTGTGCTTACCTCTCAGAACTCCCTAGCTTGCTGGTGGTCTCAAGTCTTTTTTTCTTTTCTCCCCGCCGCTTGTTCTCTTCGTTATCTCCTTCTCTTCCTTTTTGTTGCTTTGTTGCTCCCTGTGATAGAATTCCCCCTGTTGTGTATTATGAACTGGCTTTTTGAAAACTCTCCCCCGCTCTTCTGCAAGTGAGTTGGTCTCTTGTGCTTGAAAGTTTTTTTTTCTTTTCAAACGGTTCTGCTCATGTTCTTACATGCCAGTTTCCCATTCCATGTATATTCTGTTTGTATCTTTGCCAATGATCAAAAGCATGAGGCTGATTTTCTTCCAGCCACCCTACGTGCTATAACTGCCATGCTATGATTGTGTGTGTGCCATGCCAGACTGCGGTGGTGCACCTTGGTGCAGGTTTCATGGTAATTCCATTTTTATGTCAAAACCCGCAAAAGTGGCAAAGTATGAATGCTGCCAAAATTTCCTTGCATGAGAGAGGAAATGCTAACGGACATGTTGACTTCAATCTTCACCCTCTTTTTTATTTTTATTTTTTATTTTTTAATTTTTTTTAAAAAAGAATAAAACGAAATAAAATTAAAAATTAACAAAACAAGATTAAAATTAAAATTAAAATCAAAATTGAAAACTAAATAAAATAAAATAAAATAAACAAGATTAAATAAAACAAAATTAAATTAAATTAAAGTTGAAATGAGACGAAAGTAAAAGTAAGAATTAATCTATACTCAAATCAATGTTCACTTTTTCTATTTTTCCCTTCTCTTATTTATTTTTAAAGAAAATTTTTTTATTTCTTACCCGGACGAAATTGGGTGTTGACAATAATATATTGATGTTTTTTTAATAAAAAAATTATGTTAGACTTTACTATGTACTTTGACATCTCAGTTATGCTCATGTCCCAAAGAACATCTATAAGTAGTCATCATATGAAAAATATTATTAAAATGAAAAAATAAAGAATAATGAATAATGAGGAAACTACACGAAACTCATAATAAAAAATACGAGACAAGCTTCAAAAGATGCTAAACAATCCTATACATAGGAAGTCGATACCTATCATAAAAAAAAATACTCATGCTAAGAGACATAAAAGGATACCATTTAAATTGTTCCCTATTTACCAAACCCAAATTGGCCAATTTATCACCACAATCATTCCTTTTGCTAAAAATATGTGGAATTTTAGATTTTGTATCATTACAAATCGTCAAACATTTCTTTCATCTGCCTTTTAAAATCCAAGAAACATTTTGTTGTGCAGAGCAGGCTTTGCACACCAAAACATAATCACACTATAAGTCCAACACTCCAAGCATACTCCATTACATAACTGGCTCCTATAAGTTAAGCACAAAGAGAGTTTTTAACTTCTAACAAAGCAGAAAAGTTGTCAATATATTTCTTCATGTGACCTCAAAAGATATCATCACAAGCAGTCAAACTAGGACAATCCTTCGTTGCAGCATTTATTTTAACTTTAACCCAAGTACTCTATGAAATAACTTTGACCAAAGAAGATGATTTTCCAAACCGATTATTAATACAAAAAAAAATTAAGATCATAAGGTGTTATGCATTGATTTACTTAAAGATATGCTAGCTAGACTCATAAAAGAAATGATGTGAAGAATAGAAGATATGCCACTACAAAGAATATGTAATTTTAGATAAGGTTTATTACTTAGGGTTATAATTGTAAGACCCGATAAATTTAAATAATTAAATAAATAATTATTTAATAAAGGCAGGTAGTGGGAGTCTGTATGACATTTAATGCTGGTTTTTATGACATGGAACAACATTAGCTCAAATGGTTGAGAGCATGTAGTTATAATGAGGGGACTTGGGTTTGAGTCTTGTGTATGCCAATTGTATGTTATTTTAATTAGTTATTATTTTGATAATATGCTTGAGCATGATGAGTGATAATATAATCCAAGAAGTATAGGAATTATAATGAAATATGAATTGGTTAATTGGTTGTGAATTGGCTTGGTAATTGTGTGGTTGTGTGCTTAAACCTTGGTTGAAGCAAAATAAGTTATTTTTTTGCTAAAACACTTTTTAGCATGAATGTAAAGAAGTAGAAACCCTAGCCCTATAAGAGGGCTGGAAAAGAACATTAGAAGAAGTCAAGAAGGGGGACGTTGCTACCAACAAGGATTACAAGTTTTGGCAATTGAAAGCAAGGAAACCAGGTTAGGGGAGCTGCATATTGTGATTTTAATTCTTACTTGTGTAATTGCGAGTTGTATGAAAAGCATGGGAGCCTGTTTATATGTTCTTTTTTTTTGGTTTTTCACGTTTCTAGATTTTTCAAAAAAGTCGCTTGTAACGTCCCTGCCAGAAGTTACTTAATTAAATAAATAAATAAGAATTGAAAATCAAAACGTCGTAATTTTATTATTCCCAAACGCATGAAAATTTAAAACATTCATCAACGAGCCATGAATTAAAGATTTCGAGCAATAAAGTTAATACAATTTCTCAAAATTCAACAAAATAGTAGAAAACACAATAATTTTCCTAGCTCAAAGTCCCCAAGCTAGCCCTCTTTCTGTCTCTATGCATCATCAGCATCACCTGTAATATCATCTGCTTCTGCGTGATAAGTCACACGATCATCACCAAACACAAGTAGAAATGGTGAGCTTAAAAGCATAAAAAATCAATCAATTTAATAAAATTAACAATACGCCCACTTGGTTTATTCCATTTAGTTCTTGGCCAAGACCTTAACACCCTAATGTTTTTCAACCTTCAATTTACACAAGCAATGGTTAGCCATTGACTCAAGATTTATGATGCTCACACGAGCCTGCACGCTCATGGTCTTGCCTCTACGAACCTCTCTACCCGTAGTCCTACTCTACGGATCTACCCGTCCGTAGTCCAACACATGTGATCCACCAACTACGTACCTCCCCGCACGCAGCATCCCTCAAGTGTGAGAGTGAAACATACGAACCTACCCGCTCGTATCCCCACACGAGAGTAACTGGATATGAACCTTCTCGCTCATATCATCACGTGTTCACCACCATCCATGAACCTACCCGCTCATGGCACAACATCTCCTAATCTAAGTCTGCATCAATGCGTTCAAACAACACACACAAGCTCACATCTACAGCACTATCGTCTGGCGCAACCTAACTGTCACCAGACGAGATGAACGTGTTGACCGCTTGGCGGGACCTTCCTATTGCCAGGCGCCAGGCTTCAGGCAGACCCACTGTTTTGGGTTTATCGCCTGGTGGAGCACACATTACCGCCTGGCGGATACTCTCATGTCCTCTCATTTACTTATTCTAAACTACCAACAATTCAAGAGCCTCATTTTCATTCCTCCAACTTTACACCACGGACCAACCTCCCAAAACATGATTTCTAGGCGGTGTATCAGATCCTGGGGAAATAGCCCAGTTTCTTCGTTGTGCGAATACCTCTTGCTTCTTCGCCGCCTTGTCTCACCACACCCTTGGTCAAAATCATTCACAATCCCAGAAATGAAATGCAGAAACCAAAATGCAAAAATTAATTTAAAAGCTAGACTATTGAATCAATTTCCTAATTGCCCTCATTTCAAATCTTCTCATAATCTCATGATCACTCATGCCCCCATGATATCCAAGCGTTATCAAGCACCCAATTCCGTTTAGATTACAACATAATCACCAACACATAATACATTACCAATAAATTTTCAGAAGTCGCGAGGACTCCTGCACCAAACATACAAAAATAGTGCAGTCCACGTTGCGCCGCCTAGCGGTAGTTCATCGCCACCAAGCGGTTCATGCGCGAACCCAAAACACATGCAACACTTGATGCATCGCCTGGCGGGCATGAAGGTGTCGCCAGGCGATTTCTGAGTAGAAACCTAGAATTTTGACAATAACGTAACATAATCCATTCAATACAAATAAAACATGCAAGGATAGCTCCCCTTATCTGGATTCCTTGCTCAATATTCGAATTTGGTATGTGTCCTTGAACCAAAAACTCTCTTAGCCTTTTCTTTCACTCCCACAATGGCTTCCACCTCAATTCTTCTCTACATACAACAATGACCCAATGACCCACATGAAATGCAATCCTCCTTTCCAATTCCTTTCTCTCTCTCAATTACTACCCTAATTAATTGTGATTAACCCTAAAACCGAAAATGTCCTTAAGTTCCATGTTAATGGCTAATCAATAACCATTATTTGGTTGTCTCTCGGCCCACTAGGCTGCCTTCCTTGGTAGCTAGGGTTACTCTGCCTTCTCATCTCCATGCCAAAAGAAATTTTGGCAAAAAGAAAGTTAAATTCGTTCTTAGCAAGGTTTGAACACACAACCCCTCAATTACAAAGTCAATGCGTAACCAATTCAACCAATTCATGTTTCATGATAATTACTATAATTTTAGGATTACATTATCACTAATCATGTTCAAACATAACACTAAAATAATACACATATTAAAATATCACCCAAGTCCTCTCACACAATCAAGTACTTTTAACCATTTGAACTAGTACTTTTTCACGTCATGACAATTTGCATTAAATGCCATAAAGGCTCCTAGTGCCCGCATTTATTAAATAATTATTTAAATTTCTCAGGTCTTACATCACCTAACGGTGTTCTTGAATCGCCAGGCGACACATGCATTATGTACATATTTTCTAAGTTCTGCCTAAAACTGCATGGCGACAATGAAGGCCCACCAGGCGATACAAATTGGATTGGTTCATTTTTTGCAACTTTATGGGTTTTGTTTGAACGTACACCTTTGGTTTTAGGTAGTTTGATGCATGATAGATGAACCTTTGTTAAATTCTACATGTTTGAGTCCTTTAAATTGATCAAAGTAGGTGCAAATACATTGTTTTTCGTATTTTTCACGCAACAAGGACCATTGGGAGGTGGTTTCCTACTGCCAGGTGCCAGGTCTATAGTTTTCTATCGTTGGGCAGTAGGATCTAGTCGCTGGGCGACTACATTTTTCTAGTTTCTGCAGTTTTTGTAAAACTATGTTTCCTGATTCGTTAACCATTCGATTTAGCTGAAATTTTGACAGGTGATCCATAACATATTGTTCTTTACTTTGAACGTTGGAGATTTGAATTGGAAGTCTGTAGCTAGAAATATATGTTACTTATGATTGTTGGTTTGATTTCCCTAAGAGTATGACTAATATTAGATGCGTAAATGTTAGGCCTTGATTGGTGAATGCATATACATACATACATACATAAATACATCCATATATATATATAGATATATATATATATATATATATATTTATGTGTGTGTGTGTGTGTGTGTGAGTGATGAGTATGTTTTTTGGTAGTACTTGTTGAGCCATGTTGAATATATAAATCTATATATGTTAGCTTGAATGCATAATGCTATAGGTGCATGAAAAAGGCCACTATTGATGATATCACAATGATCAAGTGTTGCATGATCATGATGGGTTTTGGGCAAGTATGAGAGCATGATGATTTTGGTTTCACTTAAGTGTTGGCATGGGAGTACATGGTTGTGCATACTACAAATTTATATTATTTAACTATATAATATGTTGAAGTGTAATCTTGAGTTAAGTTGCTAAATATAGACCTGTAAAATAGTAAACTACACTTATGCATGGACTGTTTGAGGATATAAAATTGTGTTGGGATGCTAAACCAGTAGCTGGCACGTTACTGATATAGCGTCAAGCAGCGCGGGGAAGGTCGTCAGGCGATAGAAGTACCAGGGATGTTCCTAGAGCTAATGGCATCTGGTAGTGAGGTGTGAACCGCCAAGCGATAGCCTTAAAATAGTGGCTCTGGAATCTGTCTAGCGCCTGGCGGCGAGAGAGTTCCGCCAAGCGGTCTACGTTGGGATGTTGCCTAGCGGCGCTTAGGCAGTGTCAAGTGGTAACGTAGAGGGCAGTGGGCTCTTTTGGCTTGTGTTTTTTGAGTTGGTGATGTTTGGACTTGGACCAAGAGATGCTTGACAGTGTCATGAGCAAGTAGGTTCATGATTGGTGATATACATGTGGTTAATATGAGCAGGGAGGTTCAATTAATGATGCTCTCGTGTGAGGATACGAGCGGGGAGGTTCGTATGTTCCGTGCTCACACTTGAGGGCTGTTGCGAGTGGGGAGGTTCGTAGCTGGATAGATCACATGTGTTGGACTACGGACGAGGAGGTCCGCAGAGTTGGACTACGAGTGGAGAAGTTCATAGAGGTTGGACCATGAGCGAGCAGGTTCGTGAAAGCATGATATATCCTGGGTTCATGGTCAAATAATTGTGTTGAGTTCTTGTGTTAGTAGTTTCATTTGTATAATGAGGCGATAATGCAGGGGCAGGGCTTGTATGCTTTGGATGTGCGTAGTCTACAAGGCTTTGGGTGATACCTTAAGGATGGACTTTGCTGGAGCATTCCTTAAGTTGTTGCTCAGAATGTTATCCCTTGAGTTGTAGCTCGAGATAGAGGGTAAACATGTGACATTCCTTGAGTTGTGGTTTGGAATACATCCCTTGAGTTATGGCTCGGGATGGAGGATGAACATTGGACATTCCTTAAGTTGTGTCTTGGAATGATGTGTGTTACCGGTGTGAGTGTGCGAGTTGTGGCTCATACTGAGGGTCTCCACTCGATTGAGCAATTGCAGGTTTTGGCCAGTGATGTGCTAATCTTGTGTCGAGAGTACGAACTATGACTCGTATTGGAAACTCCACATGGTGTTGCAGAGTGTGGTCTGTAGCATGATTTCCCTCACATGTTCTACAAGTTGTGGCTTGTATGTGGTGGCAGCAAATGATATCTTAAGGTTATCATCTAAAGATGTAGAACGTGGATGAACATGGTGGTGACCATGGTTTATGGAATCAGAGGATAGTGTTCTCTGATGAGTGTGTGTGTGTGTGTACATTGATTTTGTGATCATATATATATGTTAGCTCACCTTATCTGCTTATGTTTGGCGATGATCGTGTAATTCGTTATACAGGAACAGATGATGTTGCAGGTGGTGCTGGTGAGGCATAGAACCGGAGAGAGGCTAGTGTGGGAAAGCTTTTACAGAGTTTATTGATATTTTATGATGTTGGAACCTCGGAGTTAATTTATGATTTTCTTATTCTATCGCATTTTTATAAAGTTTTAACTTCCCGCATTTTGGGAAAGATAGTTAAATAAATGCAACCTTATTATTTCTTTTATTTTATTTGATTAAAATAGTAATATTCGACCAAGATGTTACAATAATAACCTCCAATAAATAATACATATGGTGGAGGTTTTGAAAACCCTCTCTAAGTACTAGGGGATTTTTTTATGAACCCCTAGAAAATTTGTATCTTTATTTTTTTATTTCTCTCCCTTTTTTCCTAATTTTTATTTAGATTATTTAGATTCTCTCCATTTCTCACTGAGTTAACCAAGAGGAAAAAAATGTAGCCTTTGTGAGCCTCCATTGTTTTTGTTTCAAGTTCAAGGTAACCAAGATCTTCTTGCTTCTAATTTCGTCTCTTTATTTTTGTTGTTCTTTCAATTTCATTTCCCTACTATCAATTTTGTCTCATTTCAATTTCAATTTCGTTTTTGTTTTCGTTTCCATGTTGCTATCAATTTTGTTTCCTTCTTTTCATTTCTTTTACTCATGCCCTAAGTCACTAATTACTTTTCCACCATCAAGTAGTAAAGTTGATCGTGCCACAGTTACCAGAATTAGAGTGTGATTCCACAGCCACCGCAACCATCGTAACAGTGTAATCTCTACTTTTGTTCAGGTACTCCTCTTTGGAGCTCCATCTTAGATTTTTTTCTTAAGTTTCACCACTCTGCCATTTTTTCTTTTCCATCTTTTCCTTTTTTTGCCGGGGTAACTCGGTAGGTTATTCGCTTTCTTTGTTGTATGCCTTCACACCTCTTTCTTGTCCCAACCGTGTCCCAACCACACCATGAACTAAGTGCAAATCCCTCAATACACAATACACAACCATACAAAGCCCACCATGTCGCTTACTCTACACTAAGGAACCCCTTAGTATACAGTAAGCAGCCATCAATGCTCAGCAAACTGCTTACTCTATACTAAGGAACCCTTTAGTACATAGTAAGCAGCCACCAACACTCTACAAGTTGCTTACTTTATACTAAGGAACCCCTTAGTACATAGTAAGCGGCCATCAACACTCAATAAGCTACTTACTCTATACTAAGAAACCCCTTAGTACACAACAAGCGACCATCAATACTCAACAAGCCGCTTACTTTATACTAAGGAACCCCTTAGTACACAATAAGCGACCATTAGCACTCAATAAGCCGCTTACTCTATACTAAGGAACCCCTTAGTACACAGTAAGCAACCATCAATATGCGACCATCAATATCCCACAAAGCCACGTACTTAACACTATGAAGCTTCATGATAAACAATGACCAACCATATTTTACCCAACTGATCACCTAACACAAAGAACCTGACCTTCAAACCCCACATGACTGCCTACCGGGTACCAGGTACTAAGTACTCAAAACAACCCCCAAAATATGTGGTACCTGATCCAATCCATCCACAGGCCGCCTATAAGAGCCTATCAAGGGTTACTTTGGTAATTTCACCCATTTTTATTGGATCCAGAACAATTGAAGAGGTATTTTGGAATCCAAAGGCCCATTTCAGGTAGGATCCACAAGTAAAAAGGTATAAATAGCACAATGTTCTATGCATTCACTGTGCACTAAAATATTCTCTGAATCCCTAACATCACTAGTGTTAACTTAAGCATTGGAGTATCTTTTGCAGGCACACCTGCGCCGTCATCGAAGCTTCACCGGAGTAAGAGAACGTCAAGTCAGCAGCTGGATACTGGAGCACCATAGGAGATTTGTGAACTACAACTTAGTCCTATAAGAACATTTCTCCCTAAATACTTATCATTCACATTTCTTCATATAAGTGATATAAGTGAAACCAACACTTGTAAAAAATAATATTCCATTAATTTACTCTAGATTTTCCAGAATAATTAATCTTTATTCTGTGTAGAGTAATTTTCCAGAAAAAAAAAAAATTGTGTAGAGTAATTTGTCTTTTATAAAAGTATCCCGAGAAAATGAAGTTATGGCTAATTCTGTTTTAATATTGTTTGGAGAAGGAAACTGAATGATCTACATATGTTTGATCTCAAGTCCTTGAAATGGCTTCCACCTCACTACACGTAATTTTGTTTATACTTTGTTATAATTGATTTTTGTTTTTTGCCAAGTTCAAAAACTAAAGATTCGAATTTTATGTGACAATCTATTGATAAAGACTTGATTTAAATATCTATTTGCTTTTGATAAGTAATGTTGTTATCTCACTTACAAGGGAGCAACACCTTGTCCAAGATTCAACCATGTGGCAGCTCTTTATGATGGTAAAATTCTATTTATATTTATATAGATTTTGTTTCATGAACGTCAATGCAATAACGTGGAAGTTTTAATTTTTAGTATGAAAATTGGCCTTACAATGTTATTGCAAACAACTAACTTTGGTAATCCTATTCCTATTATAGACCTAGTCTTAGAATATGGAGTGATAATGACTATTTCTTTCCATTAACAAAATGAATGGAAGTTGTTTGGTTCCTTAAGAAATACCTAAAATATTATTCTGAAAAATCTCATATAAGTGTATTATGAAAAAGACTATTCTTTCATTCGATTACCCATCCTTTCTCATCTACAGCTTTTAGTTTCCTCTGCTATAAGAGCGGAACTATCAAATTCTTTACTAATTGTTTTATATGCTTGTTCCCATAATTTGATTGTTAATTGGTTTCTAGCAGAACCAACAATAAGAACTCTACTGGATCTAGATATTGATGTACTTTTATATAACAATAAGTTGTAGGAAATACAATAAGCATAGTTTCTTTTTGTCCTTAGAATTTGGCTCTGCCAAGCATAGTTTCTTTTTGTCCTTAGAATCTGACTTTGCCTTTTCTCACTATAGTTCAATGAACATGCCTAACTGGTATGCTCCTGCATTATTATTGTTCTCAACAATTCTGTGTAGTTAGTTTTCAGCCATAATAATCTTTTGCTGTTATTCATATATATGCTATTTTATAATTATATTAATAACTACAGTATAACACTCTCCACCTTGTACTTTTTTTGTGCTTTGTAATCAATTAGCTCTATATCTTCGACTAATTTCAAAGATATATACAAATATCAACATAAGAATGAGAATCTGCTTGGACAGTGGTAGTCAAGTGCCAAAAGAAAAATTATTAACATGTGTTCTAACCTATACGTCCAAGTTTCTCATAACCATGACAAATTAGTTTTTCTTTTCTTGCACTTGGATTTAGTCCTGCAAATTTGGTTGTGTTGCAGCTGTTGGCAAATCAATGGGAACCTCTGACAGAGCAGCAACTTATAGGTATTCTTAGTTTGACGTGATAGAAGAATGTTACTTGATCAACCTGAAGATCCATGATTGAAGAACATTATTTGATTTTTATTTTGTCTAATTTTATGATTGTGAATAAAGATGTAATTTTTCTAGTTTCACCGAAACTGTGTTATTTTATATTATTTTACCTTCATATCGTAAACTTTGTACTTTTTTCCTGGAATGAATTTTATATTCACGATAATACCACATTTTTAGAATATTTGTCTTTTTTCATTTTTTATTGTTTCATGTATTTATGTGCATTAGAAAAAAAGTTAAATATGTTTTTGTCCGTCAAGTTTAAGTACATTTTAGAATTAGTTTTTCTTTGAAATTTTTGATCAATTTAGCCATTTATTTTTAGAAATGTATAAATTTAGTCCTTTTTTATCAAATTTTGTTAAGTTTATCTAACGTTTTAAGCAAATTTTATGATAGTATTTGAATTGTTTACACCGTTTGACACATTTTCGCTTTAATGTTAACTCAAATATTATCATAAAACGTTTTTGAAACTTCGAATAAACTTAACAAAATTTGGTTAAAAGGACTAAATCCATACATTTCTAAAGTTTGAGGACTAAATTAAGCCAAAATTTTGAAGGATTATATCCAATTTTCACTGGAACTTAAGGGACAAAAAACATATTTAATCCTAAAAAAAATAATTCATATGCATTCAAAAAAAGCAAATGATGAAATTAACATAGGTTTTGAAAACTCCTAACAGTAACGGGGGTTTTTGAAAACTCCAGCAGTAACAGGGGTTTACCCGATAGTAACATGATTTTTGAAAACCTTCGACAATAACAAGAGTTTTGAAAATCCCCGATAAGTTACGCTAGTTCAAGGAGTTGCTGAAAACTTGTAGTAATCTCTTAGCTACGTTGGATCTTCCAAGGAAAGAGGGAACCTAAGTAAAATCATTAGTGGGAGTTAAAACCCCAAAAGTGCCAAAAATAACTCTAGCTAAAAAAATAGAAAAAAATTAAAAAAAAACCACGAAATGACACTACTAGTCATTGTTCATGATCGTTAACGATTTAAACGGTGTTAGCAAAAAAGAACCAAATTAAACAAAATTAGCGAAAATTAGAACATATTAGAGCACAAAAAAGAAATTATGACTCCTTTGACAAAACTTGATGAAAGTTAGGACCAAAAGATATTTTAACCTATATTTTATTATAAATAATTATTTTAATTTTAAAGATAATTAAATTAAATTAAAAATAAAATAAAAATTAATTAAATTTTAAAAATATATCACTTAAAATAGAAAAATAAGGCTTAAATACCTTTTTGGTCCTCATTTTCGTAGTGTTTGTTGCGGATGGTCCTCATTTTCACAGAATGTTTAAAATGGTCCTCATTTTTACCGAATGTTAGAATGGTCCTCATTTTTTCAATTCGTGTTTTATTTGGTCTTTTTCTGTAACGCCGTTTAAATCATTAACGGAACATTGTACAGGTGGCACGGTTTGTATTAGGGTGTGTTACGTGTACTGTACAGGTGGCTAATTAACGTTAATTTTTCAATTTAGGGGAAATTTTG
>Ga0209589_1010804_pt1 | contig 13156 bp, 9 predicted proteins | sample CowpeawhiteBW_FD_187525 | JGI IMG/M metagenome (GOLD analysis project Ga0209589, IMG submission 187525) | Root nodule microbial communities of legume samples collected from California USA - Cow pea white BW (SPAdes) (version 2) | ecosystem: Host-associated > Plants > Roots > Nodule | place: USA...
TTTTTTTATATACATATTTTTTGAAAAAGGAATAAAACAAAATAATAATAATAATAAAAAAGTAAACAAAATATGATTAAAATCAAAATTAAAAAAAAATTAAATTTAAAAACAAAAATAAAAATAAAAATAAAATAAGAATAATAATAAGATAAGAAGAAAAAGAAAAAAGGAAAAAAAAGGTATTACCCGGACAAAATTGGGTGTTGACACTAATATATATATATATATATATATATATATATATATATATATATATGTATATATATATATATATATATATATATATATATATATATGTATGTATATATATATATATAAGGGTAGATTTGTGAATTAAAGTTTAGCGGGTACGGGTATCCACGGGTACGGATACTATGATACCTGTACCCGCCCCGTTAACATGCGAGTATCAAAAATACCCGTACCCGCAGATAGCGGGTATTCATTTTTAATATTTGTTTCCTACCCATTGTTGGTTTTATCCGCGGATACCCGCGGGTACAAATATTTTTGACATCCCTATCCATAACAAATCCAACGTTTAAAATGTATGGTTGCAATAGTGAACCATATTTGCATCCAAAAATCACATTCTCGTTGGTGCAACAAACGACTTTTGCAATATTGACATTATATATAACAATCCCCTTCATATTGCAAAAGATAAGAGATAGAAAGAAGAAAAGAGAAAATTATGGGTTTCACATAGGATGTATTGCATCAGAGCTGGTATAGCAAGCTATATGAACCAATCATAGATTGGGAAACTTAACACACAGTATAGTTGGTATAGCAAGCTATATGAACCAAGGACACTTGATGTGTGTTAGCGGTTCATTAATCAGAATACACCCCCATAATTCTTTGTTGTTATGGTTGTGTTGCGCTTACTAGGCCATGCGCGTGCCCGGTGTTCATGAGTGCTCTAGAGGTCATGCCAAGATCTCATACAAGCGGCCCCACTTGACACTCATATAGGTGATTTCATCAAGTGTATGCTGCAAATCATACACCACCCGTAAGGGATATGAAAATCACAAAAAATTTGCTTAAATTAAAATTCTCACATCACATAGAATTTTAATTGCAAAGTTTAACCTCTCAATATTGCAGTCTCTAGAACTTTCACACACACCATAGGAATGGACATAATTGATTTAAAATCAATTTAGTGCTATCAAAACTAACAAGTGACTTGTTTTTACCCATATGAACCTTATTCGTGGGATCTCCAATCACAAAGGTTGGGTTGCCATCACTTGTTTGTTTGCAAGTGACTTAAGTCTCATTCCCCTAGATGTTTCTAATATCATGTTTCTTCCCAAGGGTTTAGTCAGAGGATCTGCTAGATTTTGTTTTGACCTCACATAATCAATGGAAATAATTCCACTCTTTAGCAGCTGCTTAACCAAATTATGTCTCAATTGAATATGTATATTCTTCCCATTGTAGTTCTTTTTTTTAGCTATAGTTATTGCCGATTGGTAATCACAATGAATTGAAACAGATGGGGTTGGTTTCATTCCTAGAAGAATGTTTGCTAAGAAGTTTGTCAACCACTCAACCTCACTACCAGTCATTTCGAAAGCAACAAACTCAGATTCCATTGTTGATCTTGCAATAATTGTTTGTCTGGTTGATCTCCACGTAATCGCACCACCCCCAAGTGTAAATACATAACCACTAATGGATTTTGTCTCACCTAAATCAAAGATCCAGTTAGCATCACTGAACCTTTCTAGTACAGCGGGAAATCCACTATATTCAATGGCATAATCTATTGAACCTCGTAAGTATTTCATAAGTCTTGCCAGTGCATCCCAATGTTCTTGATTAGGACACTGAGTGTACCTACTCAGTCTACCTACTGTATAAGCAATATCAGGTCTTAAAAAGCTCATTAAGTGCAGTAAGCTCCCAATTATTTGGGCATACTGAGGTTGAGAAATAGATTCTCCTCTATTTTTCATTAATTTAGAGTAACCATCATAAAGGGTACTCACTGGTTTGAACTCATAATATCTAAACTTCCTAAGAAGTTTCTCAATGTATTGTTCTTGGGATAGTAATATGCTATCTCCCATCCTTATGATTCTAACACCTAAAATCACATTGGCTTCACCTATATCTTTCATTTCAAAATTAGATCATAGAAACAATTTAGTTCTACAAACTATATCAATGCATGTACCAAATATTAACATGTCATCCACATACAAACATATAATGACATATTCGCCATTTTCAGATTTAGAATACACACATTTATCAACATCATTATGTAAGAAACCATCATATAGTAAGACACTATCTAGTTTTTCATGCCATTGTTTAGGTGCTTGTTTTAACCCATACAAAGATTTTAAAAGCTTGCATACCTTATTTTCTTGACCAGGGACAACACACCCCTCAGGTTGAGTCATATAGATTTCCTCCTTTAAATTACTATTTAGAAAAACAGTCTTAACATCCATTTGATGTATCACTAGCTTATGGGTAGCTGCTAAGGCTAACAAAACTCAAATTGAGGAAATCCTAGTCATAGGGGCAAAGGTGTCAAAGTAATTTATGTTGGGTTTTTGAGTAAAACCTTTTGCTACTAACCTTGCTTTATACTTATCTATGGATCCATTTGGGTGATACTTTTTCTTAAATATTCACTTACAACCAATGGGTTTTGCTCCTTTAGGCAAATCTACTAAGGTCTAAGTATTATTTTTATTGAATTGATTCAATTTCAGTCTTAATGGCTTTATCCCACTGTTTTGAATCAGAAACTCTAGTAGCCTCTAGAAAGCTTGTTAGATTATTTTCAACCAGATAGGTATAAAAGTTATCTCCAAAAAAAGTTTTCTTCCTTTGTCTTTTACTTCTTCTCAAAACCTCACACATGGCATCACTATTATTATCTATAGACTGTTCATGTGTCTCACTAACCTTTAAAGGAAATATATGTTCAGAGAACTCAATATTTTTTGTCTCCACAATAGTATTATGCTCAATTACATCACTTTTAAGAACAAGAAATCTATAGGCAACACTATGTTCGACATAGCCTAAAAACATACAATCAGAGGTTTTAAAGCCTATTTTTCTTTTCTTAGGATCGAGTAACATTACCTTAGCTAGGCACCCCCACACTCTTAGATATTTGATAACCTCTCCACAACTCATAAGGTGTTTTACCAGTTTTCTTATGAGGTATCCTATTTTGTAAAAAACATGCAGTAAGAAGGTCTTCTCCCAAAGGTTATCAGGTGCATTAGAACTAATAAGCATGACATTCATCATTTCCTTAAGAGTTCTATTCTTTCTCTCAGCTACTCCATTAGACTCAGGTGAATATGGTGGGGTTACTTCATGGATGATACCTTCTCTAACACAATATTCATTAAACAGAACATATTCTCCACCTCTATTTGATCTAATCCTTTTAATTTTCTTATTCAATTGATTTTCTACTTCTGCCTTATATTTTAAAAACACATCAAAAGCTTCATCTTTATGCTTGATTAAGTACACTTTAGTGTATCTAGAATAATCATCTATAAAGTTTACAAAATATTTTTTTACCACCTCTAGACATAGTTTGTTTTAAGTCGGCTAGATCAGAATGAACTAACCCTAATAATTCAGATTGGGGTTCTACAAGATAACAAGTTTTCTTTGTTATTTTAGATTCTACACATATATCACATTTACCACTTTGTTTATCATGCATATTAATTAATCTTAGTCGTTGCAATTTCATAACATATGAAGAATTCACATGTCCTAATCTAGCATGCCACATATCATACGAGTCAACGATATAAGTAGAAGAATATTAATTAATAATTTCTGAAATATTTAATACAAAGAGACCTTGATCACAATATCCCTTTCCCACGAAAACATTATTTTTTGTCATTACAGTCTTGTCAGATTCGAATGACACTTTAACCCCAACTTTTCCTAGTAGTGCTACATATATTAGATTAACTCTAATAGAGGGCACATGCAGCACATCACTCAAGGCCAGAGTCTTCTCCGATGTGAGTTTCAGAAGAACCTTTCATTTCCCAAGGACAAGGGTTGTCCTGGAGTAACCAAGATAGACATGTTCTTCTCCTTCCCCTATACTGGTTGTCGCAACCGGAATCGCGATGGGGAGGCAAACCGAAAAAGAAAACGGGTTTAAAAAGAGATTAGAGTCGCCACCACAGTTATTTTTGGAAAACTATGGAAAACCATAAAAATAAGGCAAGTCTGTGAAAAAACCAAAGTTTTGGGTTCGGGAGTCGGTTACGCATAGGGAAGGTGTTAGCACCCTATAGCGCCCACCCAAGGGCGGTACCCTTAATTAAACATGCAAAGTTGATGTGGTTTTCAAAACATTAATTTTCCCTAAAAAAAAAGACAAATAATACTAAAAAGAAACAAAAAATATTTTTTAATTTTTGGGCCCAACAAGGATTGACCTTGGTCCTACGTATTCTCATTAAAAATGAGAAATCAGGGTTACGTAGTTCTTTAAAAGATATTTGGAAAAAACAATTGAGAAAAAGATTTGATTTTTTGGAGGTGAACCTGACAAGGACTGGCCTTGCTCCTACGTATCTCACGGTAGAGAATCAAGGATCACGTAGTTCTTAAAAATATATCTTGTTTTAAAAACGTTGATGTTTTTATATTTTGAAATTTTGTATTTTTTTGAATTACTTGAAAATATGTGTCATACGACCCGAGCGGTCGGACAGACACTAAAAGAGAAAGAAAAACATTTTTGGTATTTTTTAGAAAATAAGTGTCACACGGTACAGGCGACCGAACAAACACTAAAAGAGAAAAAAAAAACTATTTTTGGTTTTTTGAAAATGAGTGTCACACGGTGCGGGCAACCGGACAGACACAATAAAGCAAAAAAGAATATTTCATTTTATAGATTTTTTTCTATTTTTTTGTAATTTTCTATAATTTAAAATATTTCGTTTTATTTTTGTCTTTTTTTATAGAAAATTATAAAGGTATAATTTAATAAAAAGGATAAAAATGGAAAAAACAAAATGTGAGGGTGCCTGAATAATGTGTGAGGTGCATGAAGTAAACACAACAATAGGCCCAAAATTAATAAACAAAGATACGGGGTGTAGGACTATCATATATGGGGTACATGGAGCAAATAGACGGGGTGAGAAGATTGAAAGTGGGGGTGCACAGAAAACACTACAAGAAGCCCAAAAACAATAGATAAAGATATGAGCTGCATGAGCATGAGTATCACATGTGGGAGGTGTACGAAGGGGTGCGTGCAAGAAATAAAGAGGTATGGGATGGGTTGATCTCCGAAAACATCACGCGACCACACCGCGACTAGGTTCGAAAACATCGCGTGACCACACTCCACCGTCTAGATCTCCGACTCGCCGTCGGCGATTTTCTCTCTTCTTTGTTTCTGTTTCGATTGGATATACGATTGGGAAGATGAAACGAGTGTTTGGCACTGGATTTGAGGTTCCTGTTCTCTGTTCTTGCGGTTGGGTGTGAAAATGATAATGTAGGAATTTGGTGTTCATGTGTATTTGTGCAGGCAGAACGCGCAGGCGAAGGTGATGATGCCCGTTGGTAACCGTATGGGATGAGCTGATTTTGTGTGAGTGGAGTGGACTGTGGGCGCATGAATCTGATGGTGATGAAAAAAAATGAGGAAGAAAAAATGGAGGACGGGGAATAAAGTGGGAAAGGTTTGGGTTCAAACTATGAAGGCATTGTAGGTTGTTTTTATGGGTTGGGAGAGAAAACTGAGAACATGCAGAGGAAGAAAAATGAAGAAAATGAAGGTGATTTATGGTGGGGTTTTGCGTGAAGTATCAAGGTGATGATGATTCACTGGTATTGATGGGGTAGCGTCATGCAGAGTTGAACTTGTGAAGACCCCGATGCGGGTCAAAAAAATGGAGTAGAAGAAGGGATCCCCCAGAATCCAGAGGAGCCAATTTATTTGTATACGGGGTGGATTCTGCATGTGTTAAATGGGAGTTGCTGGGGAGAAAAAAAAATGATGACTGACGTTGTTGGCAGTTGCGTGTGTTTATGAATTGGGAAGTGATACTTTAACAAAGTTTTTTTTAACAAACTTTTGACAAATTACCATTTTAAGTAAAAAAGTATATTTTATTATTTTATTTTGGTTAAAAAGTAAAATAAAAATTTATTTTAATTCCATTTATAGTAACTTTGTCAACTTTGTCAAAAATTTTCTTGTCAAAACATAATTTTCCTTATGAATTTGTTTACTGCCCGTTGGTTTGGAAGGAAAACAAAATTTGAATTCAAATCAGACGTTATATGTGTACGTTACACTAAGAAGTGTATGAAAATGGCAAAAAGTAGCAATAGGTTAAAGCATGGTGAATGTATGTGAGAAGATGAGAGAGTAAAGTGTGTGACGTGAATGAATAAAGTGAATGAGAGAGTGAGTGAGTGATGTGTGAGAGAGAGTGTGGGTCCCACGGATGTGAGAGAGAGAAAAGAAAAGAATAGAATAAAAAAGTGATGTTGTGAGGAGTGGTGTGTGTAACGTGAATAAAGTGAGTGAGAAAGTGAATGAGTGGTGTGTATGTGAGAGTGTGGGTCCCACGGATGAGAGAGAGAAAATAAAAGGAAAAATAAAATAAATAAAGAATGAATAAAAAAGGAAAAAGGAAAAAAAAAGGAAGAAAAACAAGGTGATATTGTGAGAAGGAGTGTGGGGCCGTGAGATTGGAGAGATTTTGGAATGGTGTGAAAAAAAGAAAGTGGGGTGTGGATAGAGAAAATGAAAGTCTAAAATGGGTTAAAATAATGTATCAAACATGCTTTCTTTTTTTATTATTATTTTTTAACTAATTAATTTTCTTTTAAAATTTTAATTTTCTCTTTTACATTTTATTTCACTTTTTTTTTATCTTTTGCGTTATTATTTTTTATTTTTTATTTATTAATTTTGAAAATACATTTTATTTGTCCGGACGAGATTAGGTTTTGACACTGGTATAAGAGGTAAAAGCACTTACGTTTGCACATATGTGCCTAGTAGCACCAGAGTCTACCACTCACTTACTCACATTGATCATCAAATTTACTTGTGAAACGACCGCAACTATAATATCTTCCCTTTGAGCTATATTTGCCATAGGAGGATTGTCATTTCTTGCTCTATGCCTACACTGAGTGCATGATGGCCATGCTTCACATACGAAGCAATTTCCCTTTTCCTTAAAGGTGGGGTTAAATCCTTTGGGACGAGAATTTCAAAGATTACTTTTCTTATTATGATAAGGTTTATTCTCGTACCTTTTTGGTGCAGGTTGTTCTTCTACAATGTTAGCTTTTGCAGATAATGCTTTGGTCTTTGCAGTAGCACATTCCTGCCTGTTGGTATCTTCGACTATGATGTGTGTAATGAGCTATTGAAGTGACATCTTCTTATGCCTGTGTTTCAGCTGTTGTTTATAGTCAGTCCAAGATGACGGTAGTTTCTCAATCAGAAGTTCTGAAACAAACTCATCAAGAAGGATTATGTTCTCTGCTTTGATATCTTCAAGCAACTTGTGATATTCGTTGATTTGGATCTTAATGTCCTTATCTTCAATCATCTATGAGTGGTAGTAGTTTCCTATGATGAATCTTTGTATGACTACGTCTTCAGCAATATATTTGAAGATCAACGAATCCCAAATTTCTTTCGCTTTCTTGTATGAACAATACACATTGAACAAGTCATTAGACAATGCACTAAGTAAAGTGTGTTGGCATACCTTATTTGCATGATTACAATGTTCAACTTGTTTTGAAGGGATATTGGAGTTGGGTGATAGAGGTCGTACCCCACCAAATTAAAACACTTAAAATGCAGTATATGAAAGTGAACCAAGTCGTCTCCCAACGACCAATATTTTCATTCAAAGCTTCAAATTCCATATGAACACAACAATAACATAGGGGGGTTTGGCAGACAGATTCAAAACAAACTTTAATTCGTAGATAAATCTAATAGTTATATGAACACGCAATGATTCCTTGATCCAATTGAAAGTCCACCAATCACAGATTACCAAATTAATTGTTCTATTCGAATTTACTCTCATGAATCCTAAGTAATCAACTAAGCGAAAATTACTATGGATTCATTGTCATCAAGCATAACAGATTTCAGGCAATTAACACCCACAGATTCAAGCAAGCTGTGACATAACCCATAAACATTAAGCATGAATACGAGCCCTTCAATGTGCACACCCGAATTTGAGATTAAGCATGTATCAAAAACGTGTTTATCATAAAAAACGCAACCTGAATTCAATGCAATTCCTAATACAACCCCAAAATCGATCAACAATCTCATGGTTTCATTTCAATTTCGTCAAGGAATCAATGCAAAAAGCTTAGCTAGACATCAAAATGGAATAATCAAGCACTTTAAATCTGAAACAGAACATAAAAATCAAAAACCCTAACTTATGAATTCTTAAAGACGCAAATCAAGAGCAAAAGAGAGATTTCAAAGCTCCAATGGAATGTAAAACGGTGCTGTGATATATAAATCCGAAACCCCCATGAATGGGTATTGTTCCAAGTCAATGAAATCACAAAACGAGCTGCCCAATGTAGAAAACGAAATCAAAACGCAAAACCCTCAATGGGTGATTTCAAATGTGCATAAAAACGATAAAAATGAGGCAAAAACGTGAAAAACCGCAAGGGGGCACCTCCATGGAAGCTTGGAGCACGAAAAAATGGAGGTTTGAGAGAGTCTGGAAGAAGAAGGAGCAGCTGGTGCATTACATGCAGACCTAATTTCGTGGTCACTTCACCCCTGTCACTCATATTTACAAAATTGCCATTCTGAGCTGCAGAATTACAAAAATGCCACTCCTAGGCCTCTAATGTTGGCCCATTCACTCAGACGACGTTGAAATGACGTGGAAATGATGTGACAATTCTCTTCAACTAAATATTAAGTCCAAGCTCCAAAATTGCTTCACCCAAATACCTAAAAATAATTAAAAACGAAAATTAGGCCAAATAATGTGAAATTAGTCCAAATTCGGAACAGTGGCCCAATAAAGCTCAATAGATGAAAAACACTATAAAGATGAATAATTAAGCACTGAACAACTATCAAATGGGTACACAAAGGCTAGTGGAATGGAAGAAAATAATGACTCATCATTGGGCTTTGAGGATGTGAGAGCAGTAGCAACTCCATACATGTCTAAAAGGGTAGACACACGTTCTTGCCAGCGCCAGAAGTTCTATCCAGAGAATACCTCGATTTTTGACACATCCGAAAAAGGTTTCGCAAAGACTGTCTGAGCTCCGGAAACGGTATTTGGATTCTCCATAGAGGATGTGTTGTTGTTGTTAGCCATAAGTCCTTAAGATTGTTGTAGTAACTGACAAAATCACGAACCAAAAAGAATTTCCGAGGCGTGTGGATTCACTGCCCTTAAGGACTTATCCTAGGTGTATTGCGTAAGCTCCCAGGATACAATGGGAACTTCTCGAAATTTTTGAGGATCTCAGAACTAGCAAGATAACTCTTAAAAAGAGTAAATAAATAAACCCAGAATGAGAGAAGAAATATAAGAGAGAAAGGAGGAGAGAATAGAGAGAATGAATAAGAGTATGGAAGTGTGTGTTTGAGGGAGGAGAATGATGCTCTATTTATAGATGGTGGATGAGGGCATAAATGGGTCAAAATCCATGGCCTACGAAGGAGAAAATATCCATAACAAATCCAATGTTTAAAATGTATGGTTGCAACTGTGCACCATATTTGCATCCGACAATCACGTTCTCGTTGGTGCAACGAACGAATTTTGCAATATTGATATTATATATGTAACATCCCGTCAGGATATTACGGATTGAAAGTAAATAAAATAAACAAAATCATAAATACACCGCATTTATGAATAAACCTCATTTCCCAAAAGCGCGAGAAATTTCAAACTTTTATAAATGCAAATGATAAAACCAAAAACCATAATTACAAAAGTGGAATAATCCAAAAATGTCTCAAAAGAGTTTACAACTTATTTCTAATAACAGAAAATATAAATAAAGATAATGCCCAAGTTATCCCCTCTCCGCAGCTAAGCATCACCAGCACCAACTGCATCAACATCCTCTGCTCACGTGTACCGCGCACACGATCATCGCGAAACACAAGCAAATAGGGTGAGCTTAACAAAATCAACATACATTTATATTGATATACAAATATGTAGTTACTTATATATATAACTCATACAAACCCCAATTAAATCTCTCACTCTATTCTTTATCACCTGGCCATAACTAGATCATTCATGTTCTACCTCTTTTAGTAATTACTTCAAGGTAATTTGCTGCCAAAAATATCGGCCACAACCGACATAGCACATGCGGGAACCATTGCTACGGATCATACACCGTAACGCCAGGTGGAGTTCCCAAATACGAACATAGTTCATAATGTCCCAAGACTACTAAACTCGTCAGCTATTTACTGAGGAGGGCAATCTATCTGGACCCATCCGTATTGGCCACAACCAGCACACTCATACCAGCAACACTCGCCAACCCGAGCTAAACTCAAGGGTTCCTCGTGTTCATCCGCCATCCCAAGCTCAACTCGAGGAACGCCACGTGCTTAACCCCTATCCCAAGCTCAACTCAAGGGATACGTTCTGAGCTCAACTCAAAGAACCCAACAATCTTACCTTTGAAGCACCACCAAAAGCCTTGTAGATCACGCCTACAAAGTCCAACGAATAGGACTTACAATAGCCAAATCGCCTAGTGGGGGACACGTACCGCTAGGCGCTAGCAGTTTATAGACCGCCTGGCGGGGGATACGTACCGCTAGGCGCCAAGCGCCTAAGAACCCCAAATTGTTCAACCACCGCCCGGCGGTACAATCCCCACCGCCAGGCGGACGTGCTCTAGGGCTACTGTTTCCGCCGCTATCGCTTGGCGAAACCTTCCCCTCGCCAGGCGCCACCAAGTCCAGGACCCCATTGTTTCCTAGCTATCACCTGGCGGCCTAACCCCCACCGCCAGGCACCATACTAGTATCGCCACTTTCATTGTACTAGTCTGAATTTAGGTACTGTTGTTCTCATCCAGAGCTTGTTACTCACTCAACCAAGTTCAATGGTTATCACCACAGTCTATAGTAGTGCCCACACTTAAGCTTATGACCTACATCATTTCACCCCCAACATATTTGTTTCACTTATATTACAATTTCCACTAATTAAGATTATGTACAACATCATTAGATCGTTTTCAAGCCAGATTTCCACTATATTCTGGTTTAACAATTTGATTTCCCCCACACATAGATACAATTCCTCACACCTCTGATCTCACATATTGTTTCCAAGACCTAACATTGTTATATCAATAAGTTCCATTGAATTACATAATTTCAAACCCAACCTTTCTACTAAATCCAGTGTACACAGTCTATATCTATAATCTTTACACACTCCAGATTCTAAACTCCACAATACTCCAACTTATTCCACTCTCTAGTTATATAGTCATGCTCATTACAAGATTATCATTACGCTAACATTTCCAACTCTCCATAACACACATCCTCATTTTTTCCAAAATCCAATAAGTTCCAACAACTCTCGCAACACCTCTAATTCTGGTTTCCTGAGATGGCGCCTGGCGGCAAGACCCGTGCTGCCAGGCGGTGCATACGGTTCTGGGCAAATTCCCAGAACTCCCGCACCTGCACTACTCTTTTCTTCCATTACTTTCCAAATGCAGATTGATCCACTCTTTCAATTGTTTAGTAACCCCAACCAAAATGATTAGTCCATTTCAACAATAGAATTACTCAATTACATTTCCGCTATTTGATTTCAAGACCTACAATTCTCACATCATTAAACCCTACACCTCGCTCCACTGTTCCATTCAATTCCACCATCAATTACACTAAATCTCAATGAAATACAAGTATATATCACCCTTTAACAGCTATCACATGTTTTCCCTCCGATCAAAAACACACTAGAACCTCAAAATCATAAAAAATTGAACCAACCAGGTTCGCGTCGCCTGGCGGTCCAATAGTCACTGCCAAGCCCTTCATCCCAAAATCAGAAAACTGGTGATAAACTTTGTGTCACCTGACGGTTGGGAGCTTACCGCCAGGCGGTTCCTTGCAAGAACCCAGAAATGCCAAGAACAAGATGTGTCACCTGGCGGTTATGCGTAGCCTGCCAGGCGGTTTCTAGAATTTTTCCAGAAACTCAACAATTCGAACAGAATCCAAGATTGGTCATACAATTCAAGACGTACATTATGTAATTTAATCATGCATATCAATAAAACGAGTAAAACTTCCCTAACATGGATCCTTTTGCCTATAAGTGGATTGCTTGAGAGCTTCCAATGATCACCAACAACCTTCATTTTGGCTTCATCTCAATTCAGCCCCAAACCTCACTCAAACATCACCAATCTCACTAATTTCCGTGCTCTGTTTCTGGAAACAACTTTAGCCTTGCAAAACCTTTCCTAATACCTCATTTTGCCTTTTAAATGATGACTTAAAGCTAGGTAAAAGATAAAAAACGAAAGCTCCTCTAGGGTTTACGTTAACCCTTCACATTCAAGTCAAAGTCAAAAATAGCAAAAATAAGGTTTAAATTTGGTTCTCCAAGATTTAAACCCACACCCATGCATATCCTAAGCCAATGCCAAACCATCATACCAATTCATGTTTCTATCTAACTAATACAATTCAAGCAATATATTATAAGAAACATGATCTAACATATTATTAAAACAACAAGAATTAGATAACACACAATTGGCATACATAAGACTCGAACCCTAATCCTCTCACACAATAAAGTACTCTCAACCACTTGAGCTAACACTTTTTCACATCATACCAATTAGAATTTAATGTCATAATTACTCTTCCCACCCGCATTTATTAATTAATTAATTATTTAATTAATTAAATTCTGCGGGTCTTACAATATATAACACAAATGAGATGATATACAAAAGTTAGAAATAATATTTATTTACTCTTTATTTATAAGAGATTGGGACAACAATGATGATTATTTAATAGAAAACTAAAATGAGTATAATTCCACTCGCTGCAAAATAT
>Ga0209589_1010805_pt1 | contig 13153 bp, 5 predicted proteins | sample CowpeawhiteBW_FD_187525 | JGI IMG/M metagenome (GOLD analysis project Ga0209589, IMG submission 187525) | Root nodule microbial communities of legume samples collected from California USA - Cow pea white BW (SPAdes) (version 2) | ecosystem: Host-associated > Plants > Roots > Nodule | place: USA...
ACAGTTACCAAGCGAGTATAGGGATGGCGCCTTATGAGGCTTTGTATGGGAGGAGGTGTAGGACTCCTTTATGTTGGTACCAGGACGGTGAGTCAGTTTTGGTAGGACCTGAGTTGTTGCAACAAACCACAGAGAAGGTGCAGTTGGTGAAGGATAGATTGCAAGCATCTCAGAGTCGGCAGAAGGCATATGTAGACCGAAGAAGGAGGCCCCTAGAGTTTGAGACTGGGGAGCATGTGTTCTTGAGGGTGACCCGAACCACTGGTGTGGGGAGGGCTATCCGCTCAAGGAAGTTGTCTCCTAAGTTCTTGGGTCCGTATCAGATCTTGAGGAGGATAGGGCCCGTGGTTTATGAGATTGCATTGCCACCCCAGTTGGCTAATCTACACCCAGTCTTTCATGTTTCACAGTTACGGAAGTACGTGTTTGACCCGTCACATGTGTTGGAGGCGGAGGATGTGGAAGTCAGGGAGAATCTCCAGGTAGTGGTACAGCCCGTGGCTATAGAGGATCACCAAGTAAAGGAGCGCAAGGGAAGAGCCAGTAGTCTTGTGAAGGTCATCTGGGACCAGAGGACAGGTGACTCGACTTGGGAGCTTGAGGAGGACATGAGGAGTTCATACCCACATCTGTTCTGGTAAGTCTAATTTTTTGAGGACGAAAAATTTTGTTGTTGGGGAGATATTGTAAGCCCCTTTTTCAGTGTTATAAAGTTTTGGGCCTGGCCTTTTCGGAGGCCCAAGGCCAGCCCTACTGTAGGACCCAAATACCCTTCCAACTCACTCATTCTTCACTCTTCTGTTTTCCAGAGCTACTCATCTTCCTCAAACACTCTTGGCTGAAGCAAGAGCTTTGCTAGGGCACAATCTTCTTCCACCCTGAGCTAACACAATCGACCCTGTACTTCCTAGTAAGTCAAACTCTAGAGCCTTTGGTCCTCTTTTTCCCTCATTTCACTGTTTGAGCATGTTGGTTGGTTAGGGTTCCATGTATTTACCTCGTTTATCCTGGTAATCACGTTTCAGCACGTTCCTCGCAGTTTTGGAGCAGTGGTATTCCCTTAGTTAGGGTCTGTTGCGTTTGGTACTCAAAACAGAGGTAAGGGAAGCTAGATTTAACCGTTCAAAGCTGTTTTTGGGTGTCTTTTTGGTTTGTTGCATGTTTATAAGCTTGAGAAGTATGTGTAATTGATTGAAACTGGGTGCATGTGTTTTTGGGTGTTGGATTGAACTGTTACTCTGCTGCATGTGTGGGGACAGTGGCGAGAACTGTCGATCTCGCCCAGGCGAGCTCGTCTCGCCTAGGCGAGAGCGCCTGAGACTCACCCAGGTTCTACTCGAGCAACTCGTCCAGGCGAAAGGCCCTTGTCTTTGAGCGATGCGTTGTCTCGCTCAGGCGAGAGTACCTCGCCCAAGCGAGTTCTCGAAGGAGAAGCTGGTGTGCTCTGTTCGCAGCCTCGTCCAGGCGAGGTGTTTTATTTTTGGGCGAAGGACGGTCTCGCCCAGGCGAGCTGGTCTCGCCCAAGCGAGATGCTCGCAGAGTGCCACTATTCCAGGCCTCGCCTAGGCGAGAAGGCCTAGCCTAAGCGAGACAGTTGTTGTAACTTAGGCGAGGACTTCTAGTCTGGGCGAGAATTGTGCAGATTTATGTGTTACATCTCCATTTACATTGTGTGTAGCTATTTATCTCGAACATGTACGATTATGGGGTAACTGTATGAGTTATATGCACTGGGATTGGTATGTTTGGTATGAGTAATGACATGGGATTCTTATGTTATGGTTGGGTGAAATGAGAATTTAATGTATGTGATGGAAGTGGTGGTTGGGATGTGATAAACATGAAATTTGTATGTGATAGACGTAATTCCATGAGTCTCGTGGGGAGATCTCATGGTGGTGTGTAGTGTATATATTAAGATTGTATTCAAGTAAGGACCGCATCCCGAAACTCTAAAGGGTTAGTGAGTCTCATGTAGAGCAAACTGACCCAAGTGGTGAGAGTAGCGGGAGGCCCTAGTCTATGGCAGGATAATGGCCTTAGACGCTTAAAGACTAACCTTGTGTGTGGTAGGGTGAAACCCATTGGTAATGGCTCTGCAGAGCAGTAGAGGCCACCACGAGTGCAAGCGTCCAGTGAATCCGATCCTAATATATTTATCCGGATAATTGAGTCATAGTGTCCTGCTTGTTTGCTACAATATGATGCCCTGTGTTTGTTGTGTTACATGTTAAGGAATGTTTAAGCACTTGTCTGTTGTATCATAATATGATTAAATTGCACTAGCTTACCCTTGCATTTTTTTCTGTTTATGTTCCGGTTGTGTTTCCCTTTTGCGATGATCACCCTTGGTGGGAGCAGATGGAGGAAACTCTGGGAGTAGGACTGGTGGTAGCAGTGGTGCCGCTTAAGGAATCTGCTGTGTGACTCTCAGGAGCAGTCTATGGCCCTAGTGCCTCGTAATTCCATGCTCTTAGAGCATTCCTTTTGCACAACAGTTAAACTTTAGAATTGTTTTGTTAGGGCATGGTTGTATGCCCAGGTTTTCCTCTAAGTACTCCTAAGGATGACTGTTAAAGTACATTCTTTAACTCTTGTTTCTTTTGTCAGTTTTGCTCATTAATATTATAACTATGCGATGTTTTGTTTTAGTAGATTAATCTATTTAAATGGGATGTCACAATAATTAGTTATTCATAAATATGTATCGCTAAATTTGTGATCATTGATAATTTTTAACAAATTTTAATTTATTTATAAAATTTATTAACTACTATTTGTCCAATGGATTTTTTATTATTAATAATTTATCAATAAAATTAAATTATTGATAAATTATATTCATCACTAATACACTATTGTTTTTCTAGTGCTTGAAGATTTAATCAATAGATATCATAACTTTTTATTATATAATTTCATTTTATTGGTAAATTGTTAAAAATATAGTCATTTTGACCATCTTGGTCATTGTACATGCACATGGGGAAACAACTTTCAAAAGTTTTTTCCTTTTCAATTTAAGGCTTTATCAAGTAACTTAACATTGAAGATTCTACTTGAATTAAGAACATATGGATTTATAAGTGCTTAATTCTGACGGATAAATAATATTAATATTTTTATTATTCATTATGTTTTTATAAATATATTAAATTTTTAATGAAAATAGCTATGATTAAATAAACTACAATTTGAATTATAATAAACAATTTAAATTATGATATATTCTTATATCTTTTTTAGAATAATTATTGAAATCCAGTTTAAAATAATTTCATTATGTTTTATCAAATCTTTGCATAAAGTTTGTTTGTGCTAACAATTTTTTTCTAATTTAATGAAACCAACATCTTATCTTCTAGTTGAATTAATGAGCTAAGATTTATAGAGAATTGTAAAAAAACTTTTACACATAAAAAATTAATATATAAATATAAATAAAATCACACACACACATATATATATATATATATATATATATATATATATATATATATATATATATATATATATATATATATATATATACACGCCCCTGTTACTAATAATATAATAATATGATTCACTCAGATGTCTAATCCATTTTGTCAATATTATACAATTTCAGCAGGTATTTAATTGCAGGTTTTCTATTTTAACTCAATATACATGAAGAAAATAAAATACATAAATAAAGATTAAGAAACAAATATTCTAGTTTATTTATAATTTCTTTTCATCTACGGATAAAATTGCATTGGTTATATATATATATATATATATATATATATATATATATATATATATATATATATATAAAATATGAAGCGATGAAATACTTTTTTAGGAATCCTTGAAATTTGGCCAACAAAAATCAATTTTCCGTACATCCAATCTTTGGAGCGAAATTTATATTTGTCCAGCAATTTTTTTATTACAACAATTGTGAGGCCCATTAATTTTGGCTTATTACCTTCTACCCTAAAGTAAAGGGCTGTCCCTTGTGTTTGGGCCTAGAGCCGGCTCAACTGATAAAACTTGCTTCAGTTACCCTAATGCTTACATGTTCCTTGCATTCACAGAACCTTCAGCCGTTTCCCTAACTGGTACGCTAGAGCTCTGTTAGGGTTTGTTCCCGTCTCGAACCAGTTCGTCCCAAGAGCTTAAGTAGTGATTTCTACTCCACGTTAGTGACTCTAAACCTACTGTACTTACCTTCTAAAGTTTTACATTCGTTTTTCCACCGATTAAAGTTCGAAAATAATCGTGTCCTCCGCTGTTTCGCCAGTTCTGCAAGTCCGTCTTTCAAGTTGTTGTGCTCTGAGGTCCCGTGTCGAAGTTCTGTTAGCCCTTTTCCAGGTACGGGAAGTTAGGGTTTCTAATTCCAGTCGTTTTGGTCTATGTTGAGTTGGTTGCTGATTGTATGGTTTAATCCTTCGATTTGATGCGTGAGAATACCTTGTGTGTTTGGTTTGTTTGAAAAACATGGTTGCTGCAGGTGAAACAGTGGCGAGACCTGTTAATCTCGCCCAAGCGAGCCAGTCTCGCCTAGGCGAGACAAACGGGGGTTCGCCCAAACCAGTTTGCGCGAGAGGTCGCCCAGGCGACCCACACAAATTTTTGAGCGAGCGAGCATCTCGCCCAGGCGAGAGGGGTCTCGCCAAAGCGAGATCCCGCATTGCTTCCTGATGCTCTTTTCGAGCCCTCGCCTAAGCGAAGGGGACTCGCCTGAGCGAGACTGTCTCGCCTGAGCGAGACCCTTCAGCCCGAGCGAGGGATTGGGCGAGACAGTGTGGGGTTGGGTTGTGTATTTACTCACTTATGATTGGAATTGCTTGGGTATGACTACCATGATGAGATGCATGTACATGTGTATGGATATATGCCTAATGGTTTGCTATATATGCGTGACATGATTCATAAATGATGAATGATGGGTGTTGGGGGAAACTTGGCATGTGAGATGAATGTGTGGTTTGAAACTAAAGGAACATGGTATTGATATGAGACGAGGCCCTAGACTCATGGGGTGGTGATGATCAGAGGTATGGATTCGAAATGTGATACGTATGATGAATTAATCTCAGGGGTTGGTATGGAATTGTAAATATGATTTAATGTTCTTTTATTTCTGATTTATGAATGTTGGTCTGTGTCAGCGTGTAAATTCCTTGGGGTCTCTAGGTGAGATCTTCGGGGTTGCGCTTCAGTGGTCGGGACGTAATCCCATGGCCCCTGGTAGTGGGTGTCCATGGTGGTGCCCCATTTGTATAACTAGGTAAGGATTCAAGTTAAGGTTGCATCCTGATACTCTAAGGGGTCAGTTAGTCTCACCTAGAGCGGACTGACTCCTGTAGTGAGAGTAGTAGGAGGCCTGAAATTCATAAGGGCTAACCTTGTGGTGAGGGAAAATTGATCCATCGTAACACTTGTAACACATAGCTCGGGGGTGAGCAGAGGTATCCACCACAAGTGCAAGCATCTGCTGAATCCGACCAGGTTATACGTATCCGGACGAGTCGAGTCGAGTCGTAGTGTATTGAATGAAGAGTCATGACATGCTTGGTTGTTGCATAAGTATGGGATGGTGAAAATATAATTGACTGTATGATGAATATGTTATTGGCTCTAGCTTACCCGTTTTGTTGTATGGTTGTATTGTATGTGATGATCATCAATTTAATTGATGGGAGCAGATGAGCGAGGTTCCCGCGGTCAACAAGAAAATGGCGATTCCGCTGCTTAGCCATCGGAGTTGGATTTTATATTTCTTTCCTTCATGTTCTTCGTTAGGGCTACGGCCCATGTAAAGCCTTGCTACCCTTTTCTCTTTTGTCAGATTTTTTTTTTTTTATTTGGTGTTCCCTTGGCATAGTGGTGTGCCCGGTTTCCTTTAATTTTGCGCTTTAAATTAAATGGGGCGTTACAATAATTCCATTTAATGCAAAGCAAATCATTTATTACCTTTTTTTTTGGACTTTTCTCCTTCCAACATTATCTTAATTTATTAGATAAATTGATATTTATTGATCGAATTATAAAAAAAATATGAGTTTAAAATATTTACAAGAAAGTGATTAGAATTTTAATAAATTTGGTTGGTGATGAACCTAAAGAACAACGTATAAGGAAAAAAAAAAATCACATATTCATTCTTTTAAGGTAATATTTTGAGTTGAAAGCAATCTATTAATTTTGTTATATGGAATATTAATTGGTTTTGAATATCCCTGGCATTTTTTCTAGAAAAATCCCACAAATGGTGCAATGATTGTGGATTGAACACACGAATGGTTGAATCCTGTATTGTTATAATCGTTATACTAACACAAAAATGAACACTTATGTTACCTAATTTATGATTAACACTGAGGAAGTCACATAAAAAAATGTGGTGACATTTTTATAAGAAAGTTGAAGTAATTAATTTCAAATATTCTATTGTCCGACGTGGACAAGTAATTTATGTTATACTTTAAAGTGTTCGATGTAAAATAATTTATTTTACGTCAGACAAAAAAATTTTGATATAAAGACTTTTTCATGTATCTGAACAAATTTCTTCCTCATTTTTCATTATGTAAAAACAACGAAAATGTTCGTGTAATTAAAATATGATCACTGGTGATGAAATAGTAAGGGTTTACAGGTTCATTTTTACACCGTTGAGATTTGTTTGATAATCTTTCATTTTCCATTTGGGACTATCACTATTTGGAAAACTCCGTCATGAATTTTATCAAAGTCTCTTTTGTTTTGTTTTCGGCATTTGTTTGTATAAATACATTGATATTTTTGTAGTGTTTGTTTGTAAAAATATGTAAATACAAAAATTTGTATTATTTTACTTTCATGATATTTAAAACCAAAATCAAACCACCAAATAAAAAAATCACTACTACAAGCATCACGTATTACTGGACTATCCAGAAGCTATTACATCGGTTAACAATTTGATGTAGATAGTACCAACTAAAAAGTCGTGTACATAAAATAAAGCACGAATAAAAGTAAAACAAAAATTATTTATTTAATTTATCCAACATAAAATTATTTCATTTTATAACAATATTTTTTAACAAAAAAAATGATGACAAATCTAAATTTATATAGTTGAATAGTTTAAAATACATTTTTCTTTAATTTAAATTTATCACAATTATTTAGATTACTTTATGTATGTATTTGCTTACTCTCATGAGTAAAAAAATTTCAGTGGTTTAAGTAAGAAAAGTCATGTGTTTTTATCAATGGTGTTTTCATGTAATTTTTATCTTATTTCTTACGAATGCATGGTAAAAACGCTTCCGAAAATTGCATGGACAACAAATTTTGAATACACAACTTCACATTTTCTGTTTATTTTTAAGAGAGTCCTACTTTAACTGTATGAATTCCATTTTATTTTATTTTTTAATTTTTTTAGATGTATTCTTTCTGGGTAAACATTTTTTTTAAATATTTTTCATAATTTCATTAATTAATTGAAATTTAAATATTAAAATATTGTTATACTTTTTAAAATATTGAGATATATATTTTTAATGAATAAAATTTACATATATAATTTTAATAATTAAATTATTCCAAAAAATACAAATATATATATATATATATATATATAATTAAGAGAAAAAAAATTAATTCACTAATCAAATTACTAAAAAAAATCTCAAAATAAAATAAAATATGATTATATATGAAATAATAAAAAACATAAGAGTTTAAAAGCTTCATTAATCAAATTTTTCAAATCAATTTGATATAAAAATATGTTTATACAAAAAAGATTGAAACAAGAAGAAGTGATTTGTATGAAATGTAAAGAAAAAAAAATAGAAGAGAACTTGTGGGGTATAAAGTAGTGTTTCTTCATTTTTTGAAATCTTGATTTCACATTATTAACTTTTTTTTTCATTTATGTATTTCGTTTTAAATGATCTATATAGAAAAATTTCACTAAAAAATCACTAGTTTGATAAATAATAAAAATCCCATCTAAACGTTTATTTATACATAAATACACTATAACATGTTATCAAAATCAAGCACCATAATAATTGATCCTAATCTATGCATATACATCCACAAAATTTATGTAATGCATGGTACCTAGTTATCACATAGTAACCACAAATGCAGATACATTTACGCATGAAACAGAAACTACATGCAGAAATAATTCATTTCCAAAAGCATACACAAAATCCAATATATATATTCATATAACCTATCCAAACAAATCATCAAATTCCTTGTATGAACCTAGCTACTTTCCAATACCATATACAACAATATACCTTCCCCAACTCAACTTGAATAATTCAATTAAACTATTTCATATCAGAACATGCATGTAAAACTGAACCCCTGCAAGTTCATATATATAATCTTAGAGCAGTTTCCACTTTTATACATTGGAGCAATTTATTTCCCTCCCATGCTAGGACATGCACGTGACTTAACGAAGCAGTGTTCGGGTTTGAACAAACATTCATATATGCTTCTCCATTTCTTTTGTTCTTTCTTTTTCCTTGCTAACTTTCTTTTCTTCTGCTAAGTTAGTGTGTCGTGAGAAAACACTCTGAACTGCATTGTGGTGTGTGGATTGCAACATCAGAAAAAGAAAATTCTTCATATCCTTTGTGGGGTATCTCATTATATATACTAGCTAGCGAGTTAAGAATATGAATTCTCAGGCCACGAAATCCCGCAACAACTGCGCGGCGAACCTCTTTCTGTTTTGGATGTCGATGTTGTCGTAACTGGTGGCTGAATGAGAAGAAGTTGGGGTGTTGATGGTACCACAAAACTCATTTTCGTTGGTTGTTCTCATTCCCAAGTGCATGTTCGGTGAGAGGAATCCATGTTGAGTTCCTGAGAGAGTAAGATTCTCACTGTGTGGAAGTCCAAGAGTGAGAGAAACTCCGTTTCCATGAAACCTTGGAGCCAGTTGTTCAGTCACATGATGGAACCTTCCAATGTCTTCCATGGGAAATGCTCCAAAACCCCCTCCATGGTTTTCGATGCCAAACTTTGTGTTGGTTCCTTCTCTGGTGTTTGTCTCTCCATGAGGCTTCATTTCCATGTCCACTGAAAGGATGCTACCCGGAGAGTTTTGCATTTCAGAAGTGCTTCTTGGTTTGTTTGGACTTTGCATGTCCCCAAGATGGAAACCAGATTGAAGAGACCCTCCTCCTCCACCTCCTCCTCCCATTGGAGATGTTGAGAGTGAATTAGAATTCGAGATCTCTGTTGGGGAAGTGGTTTGGTTGTTATTGTTGAAACTTTCTGCCTTTGATTGGAGAACGTTAATCTGATTAAGTCTCACGCCACCGGATTCTTGGGTAGCAGCATTAGCTTCTGACCATAACTCCTTGTTGTTTTCTTTTGATCTATTCGTGTTATTGTCTTGTGAGCCATTGTTAGGTTCTTGCTTCACCTCTTCCAAGTACATTTCTTCAACCATTGGCTTCCATAGCCGAACTCGAGCATTTATAAACCAGTTAGACACCTGCGTTATTATAAACTCATATGAACTCATCTCATCCTCATGGATCCGTTTGGTAAGAAAGGAAAGAACAAAACTATTGAATGGATGTAGAAACAGTGAATACAGTAGCTAAAAAAGTAAAGAGAAAATAGAAAGTGATTGATGGTATCACGTTTTTTTTTTTTGATTACTTCATATATATGTATATCTACCTGGCTTCGAGTAAGTCCTGTTTGTTTTGCCAGCATAACCTTGTCGGAGTCCTTAGGATAGCTGCAAGTCACGAATGCAAAATTGAGTAAGAAAAAACAGAAGTAACATGAAACTAAAGTATTAAAATACTCTTTAAATTTGATATGTATAGAAAATAAAATAAAGTTTTAATAAAGTAAAACATGAGAACTTGGAACTAGTTCGTATGATGTTGGATAGGAAATACTTACGGGTGCAGGAAATGCTCAAAAAGCCAAGCACGAAGAACAGAAACAGCACGTTCAGGCAAGCCTCTTTGGGGTCTCCAAGCATTGTGTTGGATCATTCCTAGCTGCTGCAACGCACGTTGTTGTCTCAGTTGATGATCCACATACCTAAGCCTTGAACCTTCTACCTTAACTCCCAAGCAATCATCTTCACCCAAGGTCTTGCTCGCTGTCTTGATTTGCGAAGAGATAGCATCTTTCAGACACCGAAATTGTTTTGATATTGTCCTTAACGCAAGGGCTGTGTAGGACTTAGCCGCTCCAACACCCGCAGCCTGTTCAAATGATGTTACCACAATTTGCATTTGGTGGTGATACTGTCGGTACCTTTGCTCCACCTAAACAATTCGTAGCAAAAGAAAAAAAAAAACTTGTTAATCATAGTAATAGCTATAGTTTCTTGATTTGTCCCAATGCATGTGTGCATTTTTTTTACTTTTACTTTTTACCCTTTTGTTGTGTTCATGCAATTTTTAAGGGCAAAAATTTGTATGATTAAAAAAATGTGTAAAATGAAAGAAATATTATTATGTAAACAGTGGAAGTGATCAATAATGGGTTCGGAGTTTCAGATATAAACTGGGAACAGACCCAAATGGGCCCAAACTGAAATTATTCTCTGACATTCATCAGACGGAATGTGACTTTTTTCTTACCAGTTTCCCTTTCCCTAAGATCAAATAATGAGTGACAATCCTGTCAATTTCACAGTCCCTCTTGCACTGTCACATTCTTTATTATTTCCTCAGTCCCACAGTCAAAAGCTGAATCATACAAATTTTATTCAAGTACTGAATCAACCATGCTGTTGGACTGATGAGCAAGTGTGACATAACGTAACATAACATAACCCACCCCGCACCGCAAGGAAGCGATAACACACTCAAGTACAGTAGTACTTTCCGCAAGATCAAACCAATGCATTTGTAGAGTCACGAATCATAAATTCTTGGAAATCAATACCAAATCCCCAAGCATCATTAAGTGGAAAGTTAATCATTACTACGTGCATGCATTTTTATTGATTTAAACAAACATACGATATACCTCATCGAGCATGCTCACAAGCTTCGATTTCTTCATCTGAAGCTCTTGTCTCTGTGCCGTGCCGAGTTCACCTCCTTGTTTCCCTCCGTCATTGTTCTCCCCTCCACAGCTCGAACCATCACCAACCCCAGAAGTTGATTCAATATTCCCCTTCATCTTCTCTTTCTTAGCCCCTTCCATAGATTCCTCCCCTTTCGAGATTCCCCTCCCCACATTCACAACTTCGTCAAGAAGCTCCTGTGTTGATTTCAAATACTTGGAACCCAAAACAACACTGTGCATGTTAGAAACCCCGCTCTGCAAACCCCTCATATCCTCGCCGCCGAGGCTCGCCGGAGATATAGCATGAACGTCCCCGGATAAAGACCTGTAAGGTGTTTGCTGCGAAGAAAGGCTTAGCGACAAATGATTCGGCCTGTGGAAACCAATCTGGGTCGATGGATTGACAGCAGAAGCAACACACCCTATATTTTCAGATGGCGTGTTTGTTGTTGTCACCATATTCGAAGCAGATTGATCGAATATGGAACCCCATAGGTTATAGTTAGAACGAGAAGTTGACGCTGTTGTTGCCGCCGCGGCAGCACCGCCGTGAAAGCCGGAGAATTCATGCTGTCCAAGGAACGATGGGCGAGCGTGATCTCCGGCGGCGGTATTCGATCCGATGATGTTTGAAGAGGGAATGGTAAGCCCAATCAGGTGGTGGTGGTGGTGGTCACGGTGGTTGTTGGGAGATGGCGGTGGAGGCGCGTGGGTGAAGTTACCCAAGTTGAGCGCGTTGGCGGAAGTGGGGCTAGTATTACTAGCGTTATTGGGATTGACGAGGAGCATGTTTTGCGCTGGGTGTTGCGCCGCGTCAGAGTACGGTACGTAGTTTGGATTCATAAGGTAAAGTGTCTGCAACCCTTCAGCGGAGGAACGGATTTCCGAAGCGCTACCATGAAAGTACGTCGCCATGTCTGTCACACAAAAAATTCCGTTTCTCGTGACCGCACGACAAAAACCTGCCACAATGATGATGCACACATAACAACATATACAGTTGCTCTTTCTTTCTCAAAAGTCTATGCAAAATACCGGGTCAAGCCAACAAAACAAATCAAACAATCACAGTATCAAACCTTTTTCTTTTCAACTTGTCTGTGTTTCTCGATCTGAACTCTTTAATTCGATGCTATACTAGTTCCTTAGTGACAGATCCTAAAAAACACACCAGAAGACAGTTATTTCAGTTAATGAAGCCGCTAAATTGCCAAAAAAAAAAGCACCCAGATGAAAAGGAAACGCGAAAACTTGAAATATAGGAACACCGGGAAGAAAGAGAGAACCTTTAGAAGGAGGGGGTTGTTGAAGAGAAGAGAAGAGAAGAGAAGAGAGATAGAAAAGAGTGACAGAAGATCTTATAAGAAAGGGAGAAAAACGAGAATATGATATAAAGTAAAGTAAAAACGAAAGATGGCATGAAAAGTGGTATATATGTAGATGTATGTATCTATTATCTCGGGTGCGAAAAGATGAAATTAAACCGAACAATTTTCATTGTTGCCGTACCATTGGATGTTAATGATTGACAAAGGAAGAGGTTGCTACAAGGTTTGGTTTGTGACACGAGGGAGGGAAAATGAAGAAGCTAGTTAGGGTGGTAGATAAAAGGGTGCTGTCTAACTAGACAAAGTGTCCATCATCGCGGGGCATGGGGAGCAAAAGCTAGCCACCCTTTTGCTTTCAAAGGGGATTGGATTGGGTTCCAACTTTGGAGAGTTTCTGCTGTTCTTTCTCAGTATTCCATTCTCTGCATTTTCTTCATCTCTATTTTCGTTATATAAATATTTATTCAAGATATTATTTATTTCCAAGAAAAGACAGCTGGTGGATGAGTGATGAGTGATGTGAGATTAATTTAATCATAAAGTGTGGTCCGTTTTATAGTTTCTAATAATAATATCGACAATTAATTAGTCTGCCTAATTACTTTATTTATCAACAATAATATATATAGATAGCTCGCGCGTAATTTTCTTCTTTTCTTCTACTCTCACGCCATTGTGTTAGCTATACCTCACTGCATCTTATATCCTCCACAATTTTTATTTTTCTTTTTTCCTTTCCTTTTACATAATAATTAATACCTACATATATATATATATATATA
>Ga0209589_1010808_pt1 | contig 13150 bp, 4 predicted proteins | sample CowpeawhiteBW_FD_187525 | JGI IMG/M metagenome (GOLD analysis project Ga0209589, IMG submission 187525) | Root nodule microbial communities of legume samples collected from California USA - Cow pea white BW (SPAdes) (version 2) | ecosystem: Host-associated > Plants > Roots > Nodule | place: USA...
TATATATATATTCTTTTTTTTTTTTTGGAACACTAGGGGTGCTCCAACCTGTATACAACTATAAAAGATTTTCATAATATAGTGTACCTACAATACAAAATGATCGGTGCATTTATAAGTCAAAAAAATCCTAACTTGTATCCATCAAGACAGTCCAATTGTAAATCAAACACCATATATAGCAATTGTAGTATGGCCGATGTACTGTATCATGTCTTGATAGCGAACTCCCATAAAATAATCTGCCTAATTATGCTTTGCATCGTGTTCTGTCAATAGGTGTCTGCAAATATGTTTTAGTTCTCACATGTGTTTATGTATGCATTGGTCTATCAACATCCCTCTTTAGATAATGTGCACCACAGCCAATTACCAATGTCTTTAATCTGTATTTCCTTATATGCTCATTGCACTGCTCAGCCATCAATTTTACCTTGAAAGGAAACACAAAATTATAGCAAAAAATTCTTAGTGAGCAAAAGTTTTGATACTGATAGGTAGAGTGGAAATATATAGAACCATTCATATATTATACCAAAGAATCTAATAATACTTTTCATGCCTACGGTCGTGATAATCCCATGCTACCTTATAGATTTTAGGCATGATAAAGGATTAAGACACCAATCAGAATAAGATAATTCTGCTTTTGGAAATTTAGTAGTTATCCATCCCCATGTTTTCAATTGTGCAACAGTGAACATTTCTATATTGTCGATCGTTCCACTACTAAAAATAATGTTATTTCTTTGTTTCCAGATAACCCAAACTACTGCCATCCACATACATTTCCATGCATTATTTTGTTTACCATCTATACCAAAAAGATAAAAATGATTAAAGTGTTGTCTTGGCATGAAATGATTGACATTGCTAACACCCACCCATTTGTTGCACATGTTCCACACTCCCATGGCCACATCACAAGTAAAAAATAAATGACTGCTGGATTCATCAACTAACCTACACATATTGCATAAACTATTAGTTATATTTATTCCCCTTCTACCCAAATTATCTTTTGTAGCGACTTTGTTCAAAAGAACTTTCTAGGCAAAATGTTGAGCGGAAGCAAGGGCCTTGACTTTCCAAAATTTATCAAACTCTAATGTTTCTTCAAAGATAGTGGCGTCTAACAATTTTCTATAGGCTGAACTAATAGTAAAGGTATGTGAATTCTTGTCTACCCATACCCAACAATCATTATTCTCCCTTTTGAGATGATTGCATAATGTTAGTTTAACCTACTCTTGTATGATAGTTTTATATTCTTCAAGAAGCAACAATTTCAAGGATCCATAATATATTGCTTTATAATTTTGGATTAAAGGTGGTATATTGGTTTCTTATATTAGTTTATTTCACAACATTTTAACTTAAGAATAAAACTTTAAATTTAATTAAACTCTATTATATTAAACTCTAATGTAAAGTTTGCACCTACTCATATATTATAAACTATAAACTCACATTATCTTTATTTTGACGTGGGATCTCTAATACATCATTTTCACATCAAAACATATTCATATCAAGAATGAGTCTAGACATTAATAGGTGGTAACAAGAAACACAATAGATCCCGCAAACAAAATCTAGTTAAAATAGAATTAAGATAAATATAATATTATTTGAAAAAATGAACTTTAAATATAACTAAATATATTTATAAAGTGAAATTACGTACTACAAACAAACTTTATCTTTAGTTATGATAAAATCTCCGATATTTTAATTTTTAATCTTTCCAATAACTTCCGTCAAAGAATATAAGAAATTATTCCAATATAAAAGGAATCACATTGAAACAAAGATAATGGTTGGGATTCAATTATGTGTAACTGTTTATTTAACATTTATACAATATTTATATGATATTGTATTTTAAAATATATTCATTTGCAATTTCTTTTAAAATTTAAAATTTAAAATTTAAAAAAAAAAAAAAAAGGTGTGTATTTTCATTTAAGTTTTGATAATGTCATTATCATTCACCGAATTGGGTTCAGTGTTGTCCAACCTGTAAGTGGAAATGCATAATAATGTATTAATGTTATATATATTCTGCCTTTTCTTAAACTGTCAGAACACGAGGTCTTCAAGGGAAAGTCTATTTTTTGATTGATTCTTCACTACATACCCTTCTACTTTTTACCGTTATTAATCATTAATAAAGTAACTAATTTAGTAAACTTATAGAAGATTCCATTTTTTTTTTAGTATTTTAGAAATGAAATAAATATCCTATTGATCGTATTAAATAATGGTTACTGCATTATGATAGTGGAAAAAATATCTGCATAGTTTTGGTGGCAGTAATGTTCTAAAATCTGTTTGGACCATTGTAATGACTAGGAAAATAAATTAGGTGGGAGGAAGTGCTTTGTTATTTAAGGATGATTTCGGTGACAGTTAGAAGCTTCGTGGAAAATGATGTCTTTTTTGTGTGGAGATGAATGCTTCTATATTTAGAGCTATTTGTACTATTTGATATAAATGGATATAAAGTTTGTGTTATTTTAAAAATGGTTAAGAATATTTTTAGTCCTTGAACATTTTGATTCAAAATTAAAATTCATTCCTGGTCAAAACTTTGATAAATTTTAGTTCCTAAACTTTAAAAATGAATGAATATAGTCCTTTTAATCCAATTTTGTTAACTTTTTTTTGTTAGGTTTCGAATGCATTTTTCAATAAATATTGAGTCGAAAATGTGTTAAACGGCGTAAACAACTCCAATATTTACTGAGAAATGCGTTCGAAACCTAAAAAAGACTTAACAAAATTGGGTTAAAAGGATTATATTCATCCATTTTTAAAGTTTAGGGACCAAAATTTATCAAAGTTTCAATCAAGGACGAATTCCAATTTTGGATCAAAGAAGAGGGACTAAAAACATACTTAACCCTTTTAAAAACAGTTTATTGATGCGTGATTTTGGATATGAGAGTCTACTGTAGGGATTATATATATATATATATATATATATAATTTTTTTTATATGACATATTTTTTTAGGTGTATAGTGACTTTTTTGTGTTATGATTATGTTATCAATTATTTATATACGGTGATTCTTTTTGTTATGAATTATGTTTCATATTTTTTATATGAAGTTATAGTGTTCTATATAGATGATATTAATCTTACATATATAAAATATTTGACACTACAATTATCCAAAATCTTAAAACAATAAAATTATAAGTCTTTCATTTTATATAATGTTTAACTTTATTTTATTTATCCAATATAAAATTTTGACTCATACTTAGATTACTCACAACAAAATAAACTCTACCAATTTTATGAATTTGAATGCGACACATCTTATACCCAGTATTTAAGTTTTTTTATAGATTATTTTTTATATAAAAATAATCGTAGATTTGCGTATTTAAATCTTACACGTGGTGGATATGTGTCAAGTCAATTTTGCAACTATGATAGATTTCAACATTTCTTTTTATTTCAATTTTGGATTAGTATTCATTCATTCCGTGTAAAAGTAATTTACTTTATTTGAACTTTTAAGAATTTACAGTTAGTTGAATGTTTTAGAGAAGAGTAATATATTAATATATTTTTGTAAAATTTATTATTGTAAGATTTTAAATTAAAAATTATATTTTTATATATTTTATAAATTTTTTAATGGCTCACTGATGATGTTAAATGTCTTTGGTATATTCTTTCAAAGAAGTTATAAGACTGAAAATACATTTCACTTTGCTCCTGGATCTATATGTTATTATTCCACTTATTCATACAAAAATTCGAAGACTTTATCCACATTAATTTACAAATTAAAAGTTAATTTATAGAAATTCTTTTACGCACTTTCCTAAATTTATAGTTGTGAATTAATTGTTCAGAATACAATATAAATTTTGTAAAGAAAAAGAAGAAGAATATACTAGTGAATTATTTAATTGTTTTAGAATACGTTATATATTACTATGGTTTTTGATATCATTTAAATTTAATTGTTATATTTATTTAATTTTATTTTTAAATTAGTTGTTTTAAACTAAAATAAATATTTTTAACAGAAAAAAATAATCTATAAAATAAATAAAAATATATTTATAATAAAATTTAAAAAAATATTTATATTTATTTTTAAAATTAAAAAAAATTGAACGCATGTGTTTTGACTTGTTAGTAAGTAAGAAAGAATGTAGTTTTAAGATTGTATTAAATGGACAATTGAAATCTTTATAAGATAAAATGAAAAAAAAAATAGTATATTAAACTCGAAAGCATTTAAAGTTCAGTTAGATAATATTGTAATATTGAAGATCTTAAAAAAATCATGAACACTTCTAAAAAACATAAGAAAAAAGGAAATCAAACTTTAGTTAAAAGTTATTTTGTTCATAAATTAAAAATCAAATTTTTAAAAATTAATATAAATAATTTTTAGAAAGGATCTACAATATACAAAATGATTAAAAAAATTGATTTAATTTAAATTACGTACTCATTGTTTGTTTGTTCGGTGTTTCCCAATAGGAATTCATATCACATGTTTTTGTCATCTCATGTCTCGTTATAACATCAAATTATTATAATAATAGGATCGGATATGAATTATGTTCAATCACAAAAGCTGTTTAGAAAAAACTACATCTAATTTAAAAATAATTTGATTTTTAAAATAAAAATTAAAAAATCATTAAAAAAATAATTTATTCGAAGTTATTGTAGTTATTTATGTTATTATTTTTTCTAAAAAATAAAAAAAATTGATAAAATTTTTAAACTTTTATTATAATTTTATTATTTGAAATAACTATATATCAACTTAACGTACACACGCGCACACACACATGTACAAACACATAACATGCTTGCTCTCTCACGTATGGTGCACGGACATGCTTACTCACTTGCACGTGTATTGATGAGTACATATTTATATTTTCATTTAGCCTTTAATATTATATCCCTAATTGGTTTTTGTGTTTTAAAATATTGTTTTAATTAGGATTTTTTATAGGATTTATTGAGCATGAGATATAAAATCATGTTAAAAATAATTTTAAAATTGCATAAATATTCTTTGAATATTTTGAGGTGTGTTGGTGCAGTTGTGATTAAGTTGAACTCATGGAGGTGTGAAAATAAATTGATTAAAATTTCATGACACCTTAAAGATAAATCCAAAAATAGAAAATTATGAAAATCACAAAAATTCAAGACAAACATTGTATGAAGGTAAGAAAAGCCTGAAAAAGTGAAGAAATTTGTACGCACCTACTCACACCCGCCGCTTGCTTGCACGTACACACGCATGCATACACACATGCTCACCTTCCACGCACGATCACTCACTCGCTTATATGCACACATGCACACACATACACACTTGCTTCTACACACACATAGACATGCACGCACACTCATTCGCTCACTTGCTTGCATGTACATACATGCTCGATGATAATTGACATTATCATATTTTTATTTTGTTTATTTTTTATTGTTGTTTTATACTTATCTTTTTAAATATTTTAGGTTTTATTTAATAAAATTAAAAAAAATAAATATTTAGTTTATATTTTACTAATTAGAAAAAAATACCTGAAAATTTGAAGACTATTTTTAAGATTATTAGATAAAAAAAATTTCTAAAAAGTAAATAATATTTCTAAAATTATTATTCAAGTAGAGATCTCAATTATTAAAAAAGAATATAAATTAAAAATTATAACAAGATATAAGTAAAGTCGGTTACTTTAATATAAAATAATTACAAAATCAACCAACCAAGGGATATAAAAGGGCCTAAAGAGGCGGGGAAAAGTATTAATGATGATAAGCAACGATGATATAGAAAAATAATAATAAAGAAATTAAAAAAGAATAAGTGATGAATAATAGATGCATGTTTTACTTATTTGTTTATGAGTTGTTGCAAAGCATTGAATTGTATGATTGTTTCAAGAGGATTTCACAATTAATGCAATCCGATCTCTAATGATAACAGGTACGATACAGTAATTATGAAGTCTTTATTATCTTTTCCTCCAAATTCTGACTTAGGTAAGTTTTCCATCCTGTTGGTGGTGTAAAAAGTAAGTGGCACCAAAGTGGGTTTGCATTTCAATTACAAAATAAAAATTGAGTTCAACTCAAATAATATTAACTTATTTATACATACTCTTGTGTGACAATTCTTTTCATGTATGGAACAAAAGAATTTGGATTTCTCTTATTCTTCTTATGCTAATTGATTTTGATATCTTAAAATATATTTAAAAATTAATATTAAAATAATGTCTTTTGAAAACACATTAAAAAGGCATTACATACAAAATAAAAGTTTCTTAAAATCCAGTGAAAATTTTGAACTTGAAATAATATTTACTAAAGCTCGATTTAATTTAAAAGTTAACTTGAAGCTCAACTTAATTTATTAACTAAAATTCAGATATACATGTACTTATTAAGTCCATTGAAGTTTGAAGAGAAATTTATCCTAACTAAATTTGAAAAGAAAATGCAAAATATATTCACATTCTAACCCCCCGTAAAATATATTAAACAAAGCATATATCATTCTAATAAAATGTTAATATAATATATAAAGTACGATGTAAAAAGAAAGGACTTGTAAAAAAAGTTTCATAATTACATTTATTAAATCATATAGACTTAAAACAAATGGATAATAATGAATATATGTATGCAAATAGATATTTAAAAGATTAAATATAAAAACAACGTACATCTTTTAAAATATTTGTCTTGTCTGCAAAACAAAAAAATGATAATGACTAATTTTAATAAAAAAAAATAATTATAGTCACCGATTTAAATATTAATTTATAAACTAAAACTTATTAATAATTAAAATAGTTTCAAAAATTTATAATTAATTTTTAAATTATTAAATAAAATAATTTTTATTATGAATTGGTTTCTAAATTAGTCACTAGCATTAACTATCAAAAAAATTGGTCTCTAATTAAAAAATATCCATAAATTGGTCTATAACTATATTTTTTGTCATTAAAACTGGTTATTATTTAAGAGTTTCTTTCATGATGTTAATTTATCTTAAGAAAGATCAAGACTTTATGTACTCAAGATTTAGATCAGTAACAAATCCAAGAATTAAAGTGAGTTCATTACAATATAAGTAGTACATCTACAAAAATGTCACAATGTAAAAATATTCTTTTTCAATTTCTCATCACATGATACCTTAATCTATATGATTATATTAAGGTATAATATAATGTACTAATTCACTTAATTTTACCCTTTAAATTTATATATATGGAGCAAATAAAGTCTTTAAATTTTTTCATTTATTTTATACATAAAGACACATCAATAATTAATTTAAAAACATACTAATTTAATCATATAAGTGATGTTTGAATGACATATTCTAATTTGAGCAAAATTTATCAACTGCAAGGAAAGTTGGTTTATTGTCAATATTCAAACAACTTGAGTGAGAATAGCTTGAATGAAAATATCTAGTGAGAGTGAACATTTAAGGAAAAAAATTGCTCTCAATATCTCTTTCTTCAGAAAGGAATCTCTCACTTGATTAAGAAACCTCTTGCTTAAGCGAAAATAAACGAAATTTATTTTGCTTTTCTTTTCTCTTAAACAAAAATATCTCACTTGAGTGAAAAACTAACTAAAAACAAATATTAATTTTGCTTTGACTACTAAAAAATGTTGAAGTTGTAATTATTCTCCTCTATAATCATATCAGAGTACCTAAACTTGTGTTTTGTACTAAATCTTAATTATTTTGAATTTTTTTTGAAATAGTCTTCAACTTCACTTTTAGACTCTGTCAAACATAACCAAGTCATTTGATATAGTCATCATAAATGTTACAAATAACTTTAAGAAACCTTAAATGTTACAAATAACTTTAAGAAACCTTAGACAAATCACATATATATAATAGTGAATAACCATCATAAAAGGAAAAGGAACCTTCACTTGGAATTAAAGAAAAATAATTTGTGACTCTTTGCAAGCTTACAAACATCAAAATACAAAGTTGAACGGTCTAATTGATCAAATACATTTAGAAATAATTTCTTTAGATAACCAAAAGATGGTGTATTACATGATTATGTCATAACTAAATATCCTTGTCTTTTCTCATTTCTGAACACTAACACATCGAAGGCCTTTTACATAAATTATTTTGGGTTTTTTTACATTAGAGAGATATATATGATGTTATTGTAGGACAAGTAAATTTACATCACATAAAAAACACATGACGTATATTTACGTCGAACCTGGTAGTGTACGAAGTAAATTTCGTCCGACCTTCTACGTGTTTGATGTAAAAACGTAATATTACGTCGGACTATACCAGGTTTGATGTTAAAAAGTCTACAACTAATAAAAAATACATTGAAATAAGCATTTTTGAACTTGTTTTAGTTTAACGTTTTGTAAATCAAATGAAGGATTTTGATAAAGTTGAAGAAGAATTGGTAAACAGAGAACCCAAACTTAGAAAAAGTTTAGGCTAAATTGAAAAAGATTGAGTTATACAGATTCAAGGGTATCTAGTACTCTTTAGAACTTGATATCCTTGAATCTGTTCAACTCAATATTCTTCTGGAGTGGCCTAACCTCTCTCCCAAGTTTGGCTTCCGAGTTCACCAATTTTTTTCTACTTTATCAAAATGATATGTAACACCCCAAACAGAAACAAGTTTAGAAATAAAATACCTTTTTTATTTTGTGATAGAAATGAACCAAGGTGAGAATCGAGGTTTTATTTTGATTTTAAATATCATAAACGTAAAAAATGCAAGCTTTTTTTAGCAATGTATTTTTACAAGCTAACATTGCATACAATACCAACTTATTTTTACAAACAAACATTGCAAACAAAACAAATAGGATATTGATATAAATCCATGACTAAGTTCCTAAATAAATAGTCATGGTCACAAATAAAAAAGGAAATATTAGCAAACACACCTCAATGGCAAAGCAAAGCTAATGAATACACATAAACGAATCTCCAAACTTCCATCATTTCATCGATGGAGATCAAACCCTAACTCGCAAGAGTATTTTCGTTGTTTTCGCATAGTGCGCAAAATGAGGAGGAGAACTCTAGTTTTGATATATGGAAAATATTTATGTTAAATATATTTTTTCTCAACATAAAACATATTATTTACGTCGGACTTTGTTTTGTCCAACGTAAATGATCTATTTTACGTCAAATAAAAAGATGTTTGACATAAATTGCTTCCACTTATTTACAAAAATGTCACTGCACTTTTTTACTGTGATCTTTTCATTGTCAAACGTAAGTTAGGTGACGTAAATGTCTATTTTTGTGTTAGTGTGAAACCTTTTTTTCATTAAAACTAAGCCTTTCTTTTTAATCTTTTTCTATCAAATCCAAATAATACAACCTTTCTCACTAAATACCACAATAGATCCTTCTCATTTGAATATCCTTAAAAACAAGAGTCAAACCGAAAAATTGCAATAATAGAACTTGTTCTTAGAGAGATTGATAATAAATTATATTTTAGAGAGGAACAACAAGCACAATATAAAAGTTTGAATTGCTTGAAATATAGATAGTTCCTTCTTAAATTATAATGGATTTATTGTCATTGGTTGTGAAAATATTTTTTTTAAAGGAAGGTTTGAGATTTTTAATTTGTCCAAGATAAAAAATCACATGATAAAAACACATAGAGTCAATTATCCATGCATTACTTAAAATAAGAAATGTACTTATTAAGTTCTTACTATTAAGATCATCACTACTTGTAATTTTAGCAAAAGCATTATGTATTTGTTATCTTCTTTGCCATTAGTAGTTACAACAAGTGTATTTCATTTTTTAATTCTTTGATGCCCAATTATGATCCCGTCTCTTAGGTATCTTGTGATTTCATAACATCCTTATTACACCGAGTACACTTGTAGTTATCCTTTTCAAAACCTTTTGTTTTCTTTCTTGCTTCCTTGTCATTATAGACATGGAATCATTGAATTATCTCTTTTTGAATTGGACAATAATATTTTGACACCCACAATTTAACTTCTATTTTGTACTCCCTGACGTCCCTTAGTATTGGGCATTGATTCTATCAAAGGAAAAGATAGTTGCACATTGTACATTAATCAATGCTTCACACTAAGTCACATCATCAGGTAGTACAAAATGAGAATCAAATTATGAGAGCCAAAATATGATTTTTCTTTTTGAATTATCACATAGAATTCTCTTAAGTTATTAAATTAGGTATCAGTCTCTCAAGGTCGGCTTAAAGGTAAAGCAAGTAAAGTATTCACTTTTAAGCCTCCAGGCAAAGAAGGCCTCAAAATTTTTTTTTTCTTTTACTACTAATATTTTTCTATTAAATTAACTATAAAATTATGTTTAAGAAAAAAGACATCAATTTATTTTTTTACTAATATACCTCTATTAAATTAATTATAAAATTATATTTAAAAAAAGGCCTAAATTTTTTTATTATTAATATAGCTCTAAAAATTAATTATAAGTTTATGTTTGAGAATAAAATTTAATTAAATTATTATTAGTGTCTATTAATTTTTATTGGTATTAAAAATGATAATTAATGAGTTAAAAACTTTATTTAGTAAATTAAAATTTTATTTACCAAAAAGAGAATTATTAGTTATCTTTATTCTCTAATAATCAATTTAGATTCTATTTTCTTCTATCTTTTTATCGCTAGGTGACTGTTCTTGCTTCTCCTTACTTTCTTTTCTTCTAAGAGTCCTTCTTTTAGAGTTTTAGTAAATTACATTCCTTAAATCTTATATTGTTCGTATATACCAATTTTTACATTCTCATTTCTAGTTAATATTTTTTATCTTTCTATTTGTGCTGTATTGTTTTTATTCTATTTTGGATTTGTATTAAAATTAGAAATGTGTTTTTTTTCCAATTTTATTTTTCGATTTATTAGTTTCGAGAGTTTTTTTGCATACATCTTGATGAGGAACTGAATTTTTTCTACAAAACTATTAATTAGATTATGAGTTACTTTTAGTTTTTTGGTAGATAATAGATTAATTGGAGCATAATTCAAAGTTGAGTTTTCTGTAGAAAGAAAATTCAAGTTTAGGAAAAAAAAGACTTACTATCGAGTTGCGAAGATAAGTTTCATGAAAAACATATTAGATGCCAAAAAAAAAAATAATATGATGAAAATATTGAGAATGAAATTTTAAAATCTCTTCAAGAATCATTTAGAATTGATTACCTTTTGCATATTTTTGTATATTGTAGATAAAAAAATTACCACACTTCCAATTAGATTTGAACAATTTAAAATATATAAAGATATTTATATTTTTTATATTTAGTGTTAAAAAATTAAAGTCACTGAATTGTACATTTTTTAAAAATCTTTGAAAGATTATAATTTGTTGGATACTTATCGATTTGATTTATTTTCAAAATTAAATTTCTTGAGAGTGTGCATAGTGGACCCAATTGGACATGATGGACCCAAATAATCATAATTAAGTGGCTATTATGACTCCCCCTCGTCAATTAAGATCATGCATTAATGATATGCCTTAATTACAATAATTATAGGTAAGTGATTATTATCGTAATCAATTCTGCTTAATTACAATATTAACATGTAGGCCCTATTTATATTGGCATTGTTATGATATATCGGGCATCTTGAACAAAAAATATTATTTGCATACAATTATCCATAACTCTTACTGTCTTGAGCATTGGAGAGTTCTCTACTGGTGGATCCCTCTCACTAGAATCATCACATGAGGCACTCGAAGATCCTAGGCTCGTCCACCTCCTAAAGTGTCCACCTCAAGATCTGGGTAAGAACATAAAGAAATGATAGATTTGGAAAATGATAAACCAATTAACATCTTAATTATATAAGAAGAATATATTCTTTCTAAATGTTCTAAATGTTTATGGAATAATGTTAACAATTTCAGTGTCAAGTGCTTCAAGCGAAAGGAGTTTCTCAAAGTTAAAAATAATAGAAAACTTATTTAAGATCAACCATGTCTCAAGAATGATTAAATGGATTAACCTTATTACCTATTAAAAATAAATAAATGAAATTAATAATGAAAATTAATAAATAATTTTGCATCAAAAGAACTCGAAAAATAAATTTTAAATAAAAGACTTCCCAAACTCTTGAGTCGCTTCTGCACTACACCCCTTTCCATACGATTTCTCCATGTATTTTAAATTTACAATATTTTTAATACTAATATCTTGCTTGTCTATGTGTAGTAAAAGAAAGGTTTAATTACTCGGATGATACCCACTTTGGTACATGTGTGTCAATCTGGTACCCGCTTTTAAAAAAATGTCAATTGCATCCCAACTTTTGAAAAAGTGCTTCAATTAAGTCCCTTTCAGACGGAGTTGACTAATGTCGTTAACGACGTGTCCCGTGTCAGTCTATGTTTTTTTTCTATTTTTTTTAATTTTTTTTTAAATTTTTTTAAATTTTTTTAAATTTTTTGAAAAAAAAATTAAAATGCCATTTGTTAAGTCCTTGTGTGTGACACATAGCATTGTTAGTGCCATGTGGTATTGCAATGCCACATGTCAGTGTCACTATCAGATGTCATTGTGTTGATTTCGATTTAGTCGCCATATATATTTTTTTTTTTCAATTTAGTACCTACTGACGAGTATCTAATTCAATTTTGACCTAATTGTTTTTAATAATTAAAATCCATTTTTTATAAAATGAAAAGTAATTAAGTATAAAATTTTTACAAAAATTAAGTATTTGATATTTATATTAAAATTTAGTGATAAAAGTCATTTTATTAAGTCATTTTAATAAAAAAATATTAGTATAACATTCATACAAATAGAAATTTTGGTTTAAAATTAGTAAGAGACAATATTGTTCTATTTTGGAAAAAAATAATAATTAACAAAACATAAGTACTTAATAAAAAAGTAATTAATAAAGTAATATGTTAAAAAGTCATTTTTAATAAAAGAATTAGTAAAACATTTATACAAATAATAAATTTGGTTTGAAATTGAGAGAAACAATATAAATATTAGTACTTAATTTTGTAAAAATATTTATACTTAATTAGTTTTAATCTTATAAAAAATGGATTACAAAAATATTTT
>Ga0209589_1010813_pt1 | contig 13145 bp, 8 predicted proteins | sample CowpeawhiteBW_FD_187525 | JGI IMG/M metagenome (GOLD analysis project Ga0209589, IMG submission 187525) | Root nodule microbial communities of legume samples collected from California USA - Cow pea white BW (SPAdes) (version 2) | ecosystem: Host-associated > Plants > Roots > Nodule | place: USA...
AATTCAAAATACTTGATTACTCATTGTGATTAAATTATATGATCAATAATTCCAAATTGTTTATCTTTATATCGTATGAATGTAAAATGGACCAACTCATGTTTCACTCAATGAAAGTTTCAGCTAAGAACTACGTTTAGATCTTCGTGTATACAGCAAACTATTAGATCTTCGTGGTATGGAAGTTCAACAGCCCCACTTGGTCACTCTGTGTGTCATCCGTACATACCCTTTCAAATTCACCAGGTTAAGGCTAGTCTCAAGACCCAACCCAAAGGAACTTACCCTGACCCACATTGGTGAGGGCAAAAAACGATCCCATAAGAAAAAAGTTACAGGTCCAAGTGTCGATTATGTCCTATTGAAGTCCTGAGCTCTCGGTCGGAAATCGATTTGTAAGCCATCAAGGACCTTGGATTGTTGTTTTAGATTGAGGAGCAACATCTTCATGGATGTCAAAATAGCTCAAGAGTGTAATGAAATAATGTTCATAAGAATCTCCCGAAGCTTCTGGCTTTTCCAGCAATAGAAATAGAAACCTCGATCCCTCTAAAAGGTATAAAGCGATCACTTTATCGAATAGGGCATGTGCTTTTCCATGATCAAGTTTAAGGGGATTTCTTACTGTATCCCATATTTTATTATTCCACCTCCATGTGTTTCAATATGTTATATATGTTGTAATTATAGTTTGACCGTAGATATTTTGGATTATATAATTTGTTTACTAATTTATATTACGAATTATACAAATTGTAAGATTCGTAATGCAAATTTGGATTGCATTTCGAAAATAAAAATTTGAAAGATAATTTATAATGAAAATTATATTTTGATTTGTGTAACCTATAATGTCCCTTCACCCAGTAGTGAACCTACCTAGGGACTAAGGGGTCATGGTCCTAATTTTTTTATATTTATATATATATTAATATATAATTTTAAATATATTTTTCAAAAAATAAGTATTTGTAATATATTTTATATATTTGATATTTTAATAAATTTGTATACATCTATATTTATATATTAGGAAAAGTTTTTTTTTGTTTTCCACATTTATTTTTTAATTTTATATTTTAAATATTTTTTAAATAAAAATAATTATTTTATTAATATTATCTTTTAAATGATTATTTGTGTAATTTAGTTTCGATTTTTCAAAATATGATACAATTTTGTCATTTTCGTTAAATTTTTTGAATCAGATCTTTTTGATTTGTTGGTATAATTGACATAATTCTAGTATCAATTTTTTATGAAAGATCTTTTTTCCGCTTTAAAAAATTCAATGAAAAAAATCAAAGTATATCAATTTTTAAAAAAATCACAAATAAAATAAACAAAAAAATAGATCAAAAAAGTAATTCAACCAAAATTTTAGCACCAACAATTTTGGTCGAAGATCCGCAATTGCTTTGATGAGATTATTTGGAGTTGAATAAATCAAATTGGGCTAGAGCGACAAGTACTAAACTTAAATGCTTTGAGCATTTCAAGGCGATTATTTCTTCTTGCACCATTCATTTTTCTTCCCGTACCTCCGTTCAAATTTCAAATTACTCTTCACTAAAATTGTAATAAAAATGTAAAAGCTACCTCTTTCACCTCACTTTTTTTAAAATAATATGGATAGTGAAATCCAAGAAGTACTTTTAGATTTGAAAATATATTTCAAAGTAAATTCAAAAATTGCATTTCACATTGTGAAATTCAGGTTTTTCCAAATTTGAAAATATGCTACAAAATGCACAATTAAGAATGCTTTTAAAAAGAATTGTATTTTGGAACATTATGCAAATTATTTTCACGTATAGGAAATGTTTCAGAATACACATTTCAAAATGCATTTAAAAAACACACTTTGGATTCTATAGAGTTAACATATTCCAAAAACTTTCCTAACTATATTTCAAATCCCAATGTCACAACCATCATCCCATGCTAAAAAAACCTGAAAATATTACCTTCCAAATGCAGGCAAGGGTAGATGTGTATAGAATGCTCACTCCAAAGGTAGATTTATGGACGAATTTTTCTTCTGCAATAGGGATTGCAGAGAGGGATGTGAAAGGGTGAAAGGCTATCACAACAGAAGAAAAAATAAGAGTTATTAGGTTTTAGGGTTTTATTAAATTTTTAAGCAAAGTAAAATGGGGTTTGTGAGTTTTATGAGATGCAAAAAGCAAAAAATGCATGTCTAAGAAGACACATCCTTTCAATATCTCAATGAAAATAAACATGGGCTAACAATAATTTAGCCTAACAAATAAAAGGCTCCCGAAATTCTTCCTGCACCACAATAATTTTTTCTTAACCTCCATGTAATTAAAAATTCTAACTGTACTCTTATTTGTAAGATAAGATTTGTATAAATAATTTTATTTCATCCTTAGTCGATTTATTCGATTTAAGATTTTCAACAAATATTATCAAAATATTTTTTTAATAAAAAAAGTGAAAATTATAGGTGTAAAAGAAATAAATAAAAAAATTTATATAATTAGTAAAACTAATACATTAAACATGCTTGATAAACCAAATGTTAAGTTTATTTATTATAGATAAAAAGTTAACCTAATGAATATATACTCATAAAAATTATGAAACATATAAAATAAACATAGGAGAACGATCAAACTTTCGAAAGAAATGGTTTATAATACTACAAAGAAATAAATAAAATTCTCTTAGTAAATCAATATTGTTGACGGATAATTGACAATAAAATATTTGTCAATAAATTTTATCAATGAATGTGAAAAATTTGTCGATAATTATTAAAAACTAAAATTTGTCGAAAATTACTGTGAAAACCAACCAATTTTAGCTAATGGTATCACGATTTGGTTTTTCTTTTTCTTCCTCTTTCTTCATCTTTCTCTTCCTCCTCCTCCTCCTCTCTTCTTCTCGTCTTCCTCCTTCTTCGACTCTGCCATTGTTGCAACCATCACCTTCGACTCCTCCTTTTCATTCTTTTTATATTCTTCTTCTCACATATCTCCAATTACTTTATAACAAATATTTCATCAAATTGACAAAAAAATTGGCACTCATTTATCGACAAATTTTCAAAAAATTCAATTACCAATGGATTCTAAAAAAATTCACTTACCAACAATTTTAAAAGCATAATTCATTACAAATAGATTTTAAAAAATAATTATAATTTTTTTCCATAAAATGGTAAATATTTTATTATTGCACCTCCATGTGTTTCAATATTGCACATATGCTTTAATTATAGTTTTGTTCTAGATATTTTGGATTGTATAATTCGTATACATATTTATATTATGAATTATACAAATTATACTATCCGTAATGTGAACTTGGATTGCATTTTGAAAATAGAAATTTGAAAGATAATTTGTAATGAAAATTATATTTTGGTTTGTGTAACCCATAATGTTCCATCACCTTAGTTGACTTGTTCTTGAGATGAGAAAGCTTGACTATTAGAATTCTGGAACAGACTATACACTTAGAAGCCCTACTCCATTGTGGGTGCTTTCCTTCATAATAGTAGGTTATGATGACGTTTTCCTTAAGAATTGTGGGATTGAATACCCCAACCTCCCGGATGCTCCCGAGTATCTTGGAGTTAGGATAGTGGAATGTTGAAGAAGTTGAACACACAAGAAGAAGTGGAAGATGAAGTGATTTTACATTTTTTATTAAATTTTTCAATAATGATAATGAGGTCATTTCAATAAGGCTATGGGATGCACAGATAAAACATATAGGATGCATAAAGAAAACATTGGGGGTACATGAAGAAATGCTCCAAGATGAATCGAAGTTGAATAAACCAAATTGGGCTAGAGAGACAACTACTAAATTTAGATGCTTCAAGCATTTCAAGTTAATTGTTTCTTCATGCACCTTCCATTTATCTTCCAATACCTCTGTAAACCTCAAATTCCAAATTACTCTTTACTAAAATTATAATAAAAATTTAAAAGCTACCTCTTGCACCTCACTATTTTTAATGTAATATGGATAGTGAAATCTAGGAAGTAATTTTAGATTTGAAAATATATTTCTATTATGAATTAATGGTCGTCCATTGATTTGATTCAATTACTCATATGATTGATATCACATATGATTCATTACTCTTTATGTAAATATTTGTATTAACTATTTGATTTATATTCCTTTATGGGTTACTATGTTGTATCTATAAATATGACTTTTCCTATCAGTAATAAGACAAACAATAAAGTTGCTCCATATTCTCTCATTCTCTATTTTTTCTTCTATTCTTTATTCTTCTCTATGTTATTAGATTTATTTCATAACACGTTATCAATACCATGCTCCAACCAACTAAGGACTAGTGAAAGCTTTTTCTCTCTAACGACAATGCTCTGTGTGTCTCGATCCAAGCTCTTTCCAATCCTTTCTTCATAACAAGTTTACCTTATATTCTTATTCTTGTGATAAGAATTATTGTTTGACTTTATCAATTTTCATCTCCGTCTTATTATTTTTATTCTTTTATCATGACGATGATGATGATTATTATTATTATTATGATTATTACTATTATTTTATTTACTAATTTTAAACATATCAAATCTTACAAATTTTGAATTTGTCATCCATGATATTATAAGGAAAAATTACTTATATTGAATTTTAAATGTTGAAATACATTTAGATACAATAAGTCTTGGGATACTATTAAAGAAAGAAATAAAGCATCTAAGCAACTAATTTTCTCTTGCGACAACAATATTGTGAAAAAGGGAAAATAAAAATATGAAAATATTGGCAAATAAGATGAAAATATATATTATCATTACGATGGTAAAGGCCATTTGAGTTATACCTATCGTACACTAAAGTATCTTACAAATAATGAGAAGAACATAGAAACACACTTTGCTCATGAAGATGGGGATTCTAATTATGGCCATATGGATGCTACTCATCTTGATATTATTATTTTCTTTGCTAAACCAAATGGAAGCATTGATCACCTCATTGGTTATGAGAGTGTTAAAAAAAGAGATTTTCTCATATTGATATTTATGTTTATATGAACAATGAATGTTGGCATGAGCACCAATGATGAGGATATATGTCTTATTGATAGTGTAACAACTCATACAATTCTCAAGAGTAATAAATTTTTCTCTTGTTTGGTAATGCGAGAAGTCAATGTTAGTACTATTTCTAGTACTACGAATATAATTAAAGGCTCTGGAAGAGCTATTGTACTTCTACCAAGAGGTACAAGATTGCATATTAAAAATGCATTGAATATCATTATATTGAGACAAACAATGCAGGATATATTGAATATCATTATATCACTCGAATTAAGTTGAATATAAAATGTGTATTGGAGAAATTAGCCTTCTCTTATGGCTTATACTACACATATAGTAATGCAATTGAGACACATGTCATTTTAAGCTAGAAACTTACAAATAGAAATGAATTTCTTGTTTGGTATGATCGGTTGGGTCATCCTAGATATATCATGATGCGAAAAATAGTTGAAAAACTCATGTGGACACTCACTTAAGAGTCAAGAAACTTTTTCAGACCAATGAGTTCTCATGTACTATACGTTTACAAAAGTTGATGATAAGACCATCACCAGAAAAATTAGAAATGAGTCAATCTCATTTTCAGAACAAATACATGGTGATATTTGTGGTCTAACACACCTACCATGTGGATCAGTTATATATTTCATGGTTTTAATAGATGCATCAACTAGATGGTCACATATATGTTTATTATCAACTCGCAATCAAGAATTTGCAAAGTTATTTGTACAATTAAGAGCTCACCTCTCAGATTATCCGATTAAGAAAATATTTTTTAATAATACTGGTGAAATTACATCTCATGCTTTTCATGAGTATTGTATATGAATTGGAGTTGAAGTTGAGCATTAAGTAGAACATGTTCATACTCAAAATAGACTTGTGGAATCATTACTAAAATGTCTAAAATTGGTTGCAAGACCATTACTTATGAGAGCTAATCTTCCAATGGCTACTTGGGGATATGCAATTTTGCATGTTGCATTATTGATTCGCATCAAACCAACAAGTTATCACAAATACTCTATTATGTAATTGGTTTTTGGTTAATGACCTAATATTCTCATGTAAGAATTTTTGAGTGTGGTGTATATGTTTTCCCCACCAAAAGGGACTATGATGGGTTCTCAAATACAATTGAGAATATATGTTGGATATAATTCTCTCTCAATAATAAAATATCTTGAATTATCAAAATGAAACTTATTTACAGTTCAAATTTCCGACTGTCATTTTGATGAATAAGTGTTTCCAACATTAGGGGGAGAAAGAAAACAATTGGAAAAAGGCATTGGTTAGAATGAATTAGCATTATCTCGTCTTGATCCTCGTACAAAAGAATGTGAACTAAAAGTTCAAAGGATAATTCATTTTCAAAATTAGTCAATCAATTACTTTATGTTTTACTAATAGAAAAATGGTAATAAATACCAGCTGCTAATGCTTCGAAGATAATTGATATTAATTCATAACACACCTGAAGCATGGTAGGCTGTTAGTTCCAAACACACGCTTGAAGCATGGTAGCCCTATTTGTTCCAAAGATAAAAACTCCTGAATGAGAAAGGGATCTAAAGTGCAAGATGAACTAAATGAAAAGGTGGAAATTCCAAAAGATTCATTTGACATAATTAATGATTCGATTCTAGAAGAACCTCAGGTACCTGAAATTGTTCAAAATTATGAGATCTCAATAAATTATGTCATGAATCATATAATATGGAACCAAAATGAAGTCAACATCGACGAAACTTTTACATATAAAATAGCGATAAATGTTATGAATGACAATGAGGATCAATAACCAATGATCATTGAAGATTGTCAGCAAAGAAATGATTAACCAAAATGAAAATATGCAAAGAAACATAATTAGATTTGCTTGCTAAACGAAAGGTTTTTGGACCTATACCTAAGGGTATGAAACTCGTTGGGCACATATGGATTTTTACGCAAATATCAAATTAAAAATGATAAAATTGTTAGATATAAATCACAGTTGGTTGCTCAAGGTTTTTCACAAAACCTGATATCGATATATGAAAAGACATATTCACTGGTTTTGGATGCAACAACATTGCAATATTTGATTATCCTAGTTGCTCAACAAGGTTTATATTTACATCTAATGGATGATGTTACAACCTATTTGTACGATTATCTTGAGAATCATATTTATATGAAAATCCCTAAAGGATTTTATTTGCCCAACAAAGCAAATTCTATAGAGGGTTATTCAATAAAATTGAATAAGCCATTTTATTGATTAAAACAATCAGGACGTGTGTGGCATAAACGTCTTATTGAGTACTTATTAAAAGAAGGATATAAAAATGATCCTATTTGTTCTTGTATTTATATGAAAAGATCCAAAAATGAATTTCCCATAATTATTGTTTATGTAGATGACATAAACATTGTTGGAACTCCTAATGAGCTCACAAAGGCAATTGATTGCTTAAAGAAAGAATTTGAAATGAAGGATCTTGAAAAGGCAAAATTTTTGTTTGAAATTAGAAATTGAGTTTTAAGGTGCGTAAAATGTTCTAAATGGACAAGTCACATCCATTATGCACTCTAATAGTTGTGAGGTCGTAAGATGTTGATAAATGCTCTTTTTAGACCTCAAGAAAATGATGAAGATCTTCTTGGTCCAAAAGTACCATATCTTAGTGTTATAAGAGCTCTACTGTATCTTGTTAATTATACTTGATATGATATTGCATTTGCTGTAAAGTTGTTAAGCAAGATATATTTCTTCACCTACAAGAAGAAAATGGATAGGAGTAAAAAAATATACTCTAAAATATACTTTGTTACTTTAAGGGTACTACGAATATGGAATTATTTTATCCAAATGATTTAAAATTAGATCTAATGGATTATGCATATGCATGTTATTTATTATATTCTCACAATGTCATAATGGTTGATCACAAAGAAGATATTTATTCACACGTGGTAGCAAAATGATTTCATGACAATATATGAAAGAGACCATAACAGAAACATCATCAAAATCATGCATAATTTTTAGCATTACATGAGGTAAGTCGTGAATATGTTTAGTTAAGGTCTATAATTCAACATGTGAGACACACTTATGGTTTATCATTGAGAAGAATGTAATCAACAATCGTACATGAAGACAACAGTGCATTGTTCAATTGAAAGGATGATGTAGAGATCCAATTGAGACACACTTCTTCATCTTGATAATGTAAGTTTACATGAGGGGGAGAAATAGAATATGTAAAGAACAATATTATATAGAATGGTGTACTATTTTTCCTTCACTAGGTTTTTATTCCAAAGGATTTTTCCTAGTAAGGTTTTAACGAGGCACATTCTCTTATCAATGGACACCCAAGGGGAGTGTTATGAATTAATGGTCATTCATTGATTTGATACAGTTACTCATATGATTGATATGATTGATACTCATATGATTCATTATTTTTTTATAAATATTTGTATTAACTATTTGATTTGTATCCTTTATGGGTTACCATATTGTATCTATAAATATGACTCTTCCTACAATAATAAGACACACAATAAAGTTGCTCTTTATTCTCTCATTCTCTATTCTTCCTTCTATTCTCTATTCTTCTCTCGATTATTAGTTTTATTTCATAACAATTTCAAAATAAATTAAAAAATTGCATTTCACGTTATGAAATTCAGATATTTCCAAATTTGAAAATATGTTCCAAAATGCAAAATTAGGGATGCTTTTAAAAAGAATTGTATTTTGGAACATTATGCAAATTATTTTCACATATGGGAAACGTTTCAAAATTCACATTTCAAAATGCATTAAAAAAATACACTTCAGATTCTATAGAGTGCACATTTTCCAAAAACTTTCCTAACTAGATTTCAAATCCCAATCTCACAACCATCATCCCATGCTAAAAACAAAACTGAAAATATTACCTCCCAAATGCAGGCAAGGGTAGATGTGTATAGAATGCTCACTCCAAAGGTAGACTCATAGACGAATTTTTCTTTTGCAACGGGTATTGCAGAGATGGATGCGAAAAGGTGAAATGCTATCACAACTGAATAAAGAAGTAAGAAGAGTTATAAGGTTTTAAGGTGCAAGAAGCAAAAAACGCAGGTGTAAAAAGACGCATCCTTTCAATATCTCAATGGAAATAAACATGAGCTAAGAATAATTTAGCCGAACAAATAAAAGGTTGTCGAACTTCTTCCTACACCACAATAAGTTTTTTTAACCTCCAAGTACTTAAGAATTCAAATTTTACTATGAGATTTATATAAATAATTTTATTTATCCTTAGTCAATTTAATCAATTTAAGATTTTCAACAAATATTACCAAAATATTTTTTAATAAAAAAGTTAAAATTATGTGTAAAAGAAATAAATAAAAAAATTCTTATGAAGATATATAATTGGAAAAACTAATACATTAAACATGCCTGATAAACCAAATGTTAATTTTATTTATTATTGAAAAAAAAAGTTAACCTAATACATATAATACTCATAAAAAATTATGAAACATATAAAATAAACATAGGAGAACAATCAAATTTTCGAAAGAAATGGTTTGTAATACTACAAAGAAATACATGGATCGAAAACTAAAATTTATCGATAATCGTACAAATTTGTTAGTAAATTAAAATTTTTGATGGATAATTGACAATAAAATATTTATCAATAAATTTTGTCAATGGATGCGAAAAATTTGTCGATAATTATTAACAACTAAAATTTGTCAAAAATTACTGACAACCAAAATATATCACTAAATATTTGTTAGTGAAAACCAACGAATTTTACTTAATGGTAAATATTATAATTTGGTTTTACTTCTTCTTCCTCCTTTTGCATCTTCCTCTTCCTCCTCCTCCTCTTTTCTTCTCCTCTTCCTCTTTCTTCGGCTATGCCATTATTGCCAGCACACCTTCGACTCCTCCTCTTCCTTCTTTTTATATTCTTCTTCTCACATATCTTCAATTAATTTATAATAAATATTTCATCAAATTGACAAAAAAAATCGGCACTTATTTATCGACAAATTTTCAAAAACATTCAATTACCGATGGATTCTCAACAAATTCACTTACCAACAATTTTAAAAGCACAATTCATTACAAATAGATTTTAAAAAATAATTATCAACAATTTTTCCACAAAATGGTAAAAGCTCACATGCATATGATGATTGTACAATTGTTTTTTTTGTGTGCAATCCAGGTGTTTGATAAATTTTTATAAAGTCTTTAAAAGTGTTGTGTTTACTTATTTTAAGTGTTGTTTTGAATAGGTTAAAATCCATTCTCTTGTTCTTTTTTGTATTGTTATTGCTTGTTTATAAAACTTCTTTGGTTTGGTTAACCATGAGATTGCTCCTCCTTCACTTGAGGTGTTAGCTCAAGAAATGGACCTAAATTGAGAGTTGGCATTATGGTTTTGAGAGAAAATTTGGAGTGAACCTCCCTACACCTATTGTGGCGTCATTTCATTTCTATCTAATTTTGTATTCTTTATCTGATATTCTTGTTCATATTTTAGAAGGGATTCAAAATAAAAAATGATCGTAATCTTTCTAGAATAGTATCATATCAATCTTAAAGTTGAAAAGTCTAATAAAAGTTCAAGAGAATACTTATTCAGGAGATCACAAATTAGTATTCCCTTGATGAGCATATGTTGAGGGCATCAAGAGAATAATCTAATCAAGGAAAGTTAGGAGCACATTTCCATGCAAAATGTGGAAACGGGACATACCAAGATAAATAAAATCGAAAGAGGAAATCAAACAATGGACGTTCTTAGAAAGTAGAACGAAGCACGACCAGTGAACAAGAATTGAGAGGATAAGTTTGATCGAGCTAAGGCGAAAGACATCGAAATCAAGGAGAAAATAGTCGAAGTAGACATTTGAGGCTAGTTTGAGAATGAGGTTACATGCAACTAGGGATGGTAACGGGGTGGGGGTAGGGACGAGTTTCAATATTCCATACCCATCCCTAGAGAAAAAATTTATCCTCATCGTCATACCCAAACCTAAATGATATCGAATTTTTTTCACATCCTCATCCCTACTAGGTAACGAGTATATACTTGTACACGTACCCGTACCTGTACCCGTTTTCTTATTGTTTCAATATCAATTAATTAATTTTTATAAAATAATAAAAAATTAATGTAAAGGAAATATAATATTATCAAATATTCAATATTAAAGGAGGGTTGTCTCTTCATTATCGAATATTTAAAAAGAAATTATAATTGTATACACTTCAAATTAGAATAGTAAATAAAATTTCATGACAACCAAAACATTTATTAAAATTGCAAGTGTTAATGAAACCTAGTTGATAAAATTTAAAAATACTTTTAAAAATTAAAAAAAAAGAGTCAAATTAAAAAATATTTTAAATGTTTGTTTACTTCTATTTCTTAAATTTTAATGGAATAAATTATACACAAATAAAATTCATAATATATCATTTGTTACAAATCACAAAAAGAACAAAGATTAAACTAATAAGAATAGAACTTTAACATTGATCTTTCATCTTTTGAACTTCAATATATGTTGTATGGTGATAAAAAGATTCATTGCAAAATTACACTAAATTATTATATTATAGTAAATAAAATTTATTTATACAATTATAGTGATAAAATTATACGTATGATAATGAGTTAGAAAATAAAAATAATTATATAAAAAATATAAAAATAGTATTTTACATGATAAAACTAAACAACAAATAAAGTTATTAAAAAACATGATTAACTGTGTCTTAGAAATAATTTGAGAGACCATTGAATGAAATCACATAAAGGAAAACAAACGTTTACTTACGGGTATGATAAAATAAAAAATACCTTAGAGATTTAAGAAATCTTTTTGAATATCAACCTAGTTGATGGTTGAAAGATAACAGAAATTGGTTTAGTGAAACAAAATATTTCTTCAAATGAAACAAAAATTAATAATAGGTTTAATTATGCCTTTAGTCCCCATTTTAGACTCGAAATCTCAAATTGGTACCTGTATTTTTGGAAATCTCAAAATGGTCCCCTTTTAAGTTTAAAAGTCTCACTTTTGCCCTTTCCATCAAGTCTGGGCAAACGGCGTTTGTGGTTGCTGAGGTGGCTTTCTGTTACTGAAACGTGTCAATTACAGGTGGATTGGTGTGAAAATCTTGATTTATTTAAGTCACCAGCATTACAAAGTGTAGAATCCCTAATTTTGTTGTCATCTTCTCCCTTCTTCTGTGATGAATCCAGCCAGTTGTGTGTCTTGTGGGTCCTGTTCAAGTTTAGATGTTGGAGGAAAGCATAAGAGCAGCGTCAATTGCAATGCAGGTGGGTGTAGAAGCTCCAATGTGACGCCTAGTTGTTATTGTGGTGCTAAGGCTGTGTTGAGAATTGCCAGAACAGCCAAGAACAAAGGATGGGAGAAGGGGGTTCTGCAAGCACTATTGTGATGGTTGCTGGGATGGCTGTTGGGATGGCTGACTAGGAGAAGCCGAAGCCGAACCTGCTCAGTCTCCTGAAAGTGATAGCTCTGTGGATTCTTCTCCGCTCTCTGATCTCTCCTTTGATGTCAGCGAGCCGCAATGGGAAGATGCTTCTGCACATTTTAACTTGCAGAAATTTTCTTCTTATGAGATCGATTGGGATTCTCTCTGAACACATGTTTTTTAAATGTTTTGTGGGTAATTATGATAATAATAATTTAGTGTAGTGGTAGGTGGTAGGGGCTCCGCTGCAATTTGAATTTTTGAAGATTGCAGTGTTGCATATGTAGGATTTGGATAATTGGGTTTATTTTATTTTAGGTTTGTTTTGGTGAAACAGTGATGCTTTGAGGTTGTAATAATAAACTTTTTCACCAAGTAAATCACAGAATGTGAACAAATGTTTTTTGCTTTTCACTAATTCTACGTCTTGAAGTTGTGTTGGAAGGTGGAAATTGAACTAAACCCAAAGCACAGCATGGAATCTATTCCAGTTATTCCATTGAGTGAACCTTGGTTAGGAACGGAGACACAACCTCTCTATTATCAAAAACTTTGTCCTTTTC
>Ga0209589_1010814_pt1 | contig 13144 bp, 7 predicted proteins | sample CowpeawhiteBW_FD_187525 | JGI IMG/M metagenome (GOLD analysis project Ga0209589, IMG submission 187525) | Root nodule microbial communities of legume samples collected from California USA - Cow pea white BW (SPAdes) (version 2) | ecosystem: Host-associated > Plants > Roots > Nodule | place: USA...
ATACAAAATTTATGATTTGTGGTGGGGTCGGGGGCACTAATTAGAGTATATTCATCTTAGGCTTTTGTTTTTCTTTCATTATACTATGTGGTGCAGTGCAATTGGGTTTACTGAATGGCTCCTACCATTTGTTTTGGTTGTTATGTGAGACGCATGCATGGTTGAGTGAGTGGATTCCGACTTTGATTTATCACGTCGGGAGAGGAATACCTTAGCATGCATAGTATTGGTTTTATTGTTGTAGTGTTTTATTTTTGTTTCTCTTTCGTCAGGTTCAATTACACTACAATGCATTTATACCACTTTTTCTTATATGCTTAAGTTCACATTATGCATGCTTGAGTGTCTTTAAATTGTCCAAAGAAGGTTCAATTATGCTGTTTATCGGATTATTCACGCACCAGGGATTGTCGGGCGGTGGTTTCCTGCCGCTAGGCGCCAGGTTTCTGGTCTTGTTTCGTTGGGCGACAAGATCTAGTCGTTGGGCGACTACAATTTTTTTAGTATGCGCAGATTTTGTAACACTGCGTTTCCCAGTTCTTTAACCGTATGATTTAGCTGAATTTTTGACAGACAATTCATAACATGTTGTTCTTTAGTTTGAACGGTGTGATCTTAATTTTGATGTCTGTAGCTGAATATATATGATATGCATGATTGCTAGATTATGATCCAGTCATATGATTATGACTGGATAAGCATATTTGATGTTATGGATTGTATGTTGAGCGCTTGGGGTTCTTTGGAACTTACTCCAAAGTTCCAAAAACCAGTAGCGGTGACACTAGAAATGTGATGCGTAGCGACGCAAGTGGTACGCCATGCGGTGGCGACGAGTGGCGCCTAGCGGCATAGTGAAGTTTGCCCAGCGGTGACGATGCAGTGATGATGCTGCAGGCGCGTGGCGCCTGGCGGTGTGTGATGCCCGCTAGGTGGTTTGGACCCAGTGTCCGTCTAGCGACGTGGGATGCGCGCTAGGCGGTTTTGCTTCAGTGAAGGTGCGCGAGGAAAGGTTTCTACACAGCTTTAGGTGATGTTCATGATGTGAGGCTTTGGCTGGGGGTCCAGTTACGAGTGTAACCCGTATTGGAGTAACACGTGACCACTCTAGGTTGTAGCCTAGTGGTTGAGGAAGTCCAGTGGAGTGTGCGAGTTGTGGCTCGTACGGCGAGGTTCGGGTGATTGCCCTTTTCAGAGTATTCTGATAGAGTTTTGGTAGTCTAGAACAGCTACAAACTTTATGTTTGTTTCGGGGAGCTCCACTTGGTGTCATGGTGAGATGCTGTGACAAGGTTATTCCCACGTGTGGACTATCAGGTGGTGGCCTGTAGTCGGAGGGGCGAGTAGACACTCGTGCAGCGAAGATCGATCATTGTTCTCACCTAAAGGGTATAGAAATGATAGACGTCTAAGGCAAGTTTTGGAAATGGAGATCTAAGGAAAAAGGGAAAGATTATACTAACCCAGGTTATGTTATGAAGATGTTGTAATTTATATTTATTATGATATGTGTTTGTTTTATTTAAATGAGCTCACCCTATTTGTGTGTGTTTGGCTATGATCATGTAACTCGTTACATGGGAGTAGATGTTGATGCAGGTGAGCATGCAGATGCATAGAGAGACGGAGTGGGGATCACTACGGAACAGTTTTTCTTAAATTTCATTATGGATTTTCCTTTTGTAATGTTTATTTTAGAGGATTTGGTTTTTTTTGTAATGACTTAATATTTCGGTTTTATTTTGGTATAAATACACATTTGGTACCCAAACTTTTTCAGAAAGTTCAATGTGGTACCCGAACTTTAGGAATGTTCAATTTGGTACCCCAATTTTCTAAAGAGGTTCAATCTGGTCCTCTCCGTTAAGTTGGAGTTAACACCGTGTCCGTACAGGACACGTGTCAAGCCATGAAATTTCTTTTTTTTTTTTTTTTTTTTTCAAAAAATTTAAAAAACTGCCACGTGTCAGTTTATCATCGTGCCACATGGCTTGACACGTGTCCTGTACGGACACGGTGTTAACTCCAACTTAACGGAGAGGACCAAATTGAACCTCTTTAGAAAATTGGGGTACCAAATAGAACATTCCTAAAGTTCGGGTACCACATTGAACTTTCCGAAAAAGTTTGGGTACCAAATGTGTATTTATACCTTTTATTTTCTACTTATGCGACATTTGAAGGCTTAATTTTTTTCCCGCGTTGTTGGGAAATTGCGAGAATAAATGTGATGTTTATTAAATCTTATTTCTTATTTATTTTTAATACGTAATATCCGGCTAGGACGTTACAGGCGGGCATTTCACACCGCCAGGCGCCAAACTCGTTCCAGGACCTCTGCTACCGAATTCCGCCTGGCGGAACCAACCTATCCGCTAGGCGCCACTCGCGTGCAGTGGCCACTGCCACAATTTTTATATTCCTTCGCCTGGGGATTTTCTCTGCGTTGCCATGCGCTATACCAGTAGCACAATGCTACTGGTCTTTTTGCACATTAGACAGGTCCTAAGGAACCTCAATTTGAACATTTTTCAAACTCACATCACACTTACGATTCTCCAATTATACTATGATGACTCAATCGCAATGCACACATTTTAATCATGTTAATAAGTCAATTATTCTCATTTATACACACCATGTTTTCTTTCAAGTACTTAAATGAAACATATCTCATTCCACTCAATATAATCCAAATCTTATATTCATACCAATCAGCAATTAGATATATCATGCCATCAAGATTGTCAATAATGAATATATAATTTTTTAACTACACATACATGGATGCACATAATCTCAATCACTTTAAGACATCACTCACCATCATTCATTCATGAATATAAATCTGATAAGCACTTTTACACACATTGTACCTATCATTTTTCTCAGTTATTAACATATAATTTAATTAACTATAATGCACCTTCTACTTCACACTCCACATTACAAATCAACCCACTAACCCTATTATACATACTTCTCACATACCACAACACATTGAATTCACCCAATCAACCACTCCCACAATGTGAACACACACAAAATAACTTTTCTGTTGGGCTAATGGGTCGCCTGGCGGCAGCCTCAGTACCACCCGGCGGTGCGTGAAAAACTAGTTATTGCCCAAGTTTATCTGCACCAGTCGTGATCCTCCAAACCCCCAAACACAATACTCGATTTTCACATTGGCATAATTTAATACACACTCATCATATAGATTCATGCTTGGTTCATACATAATCTTTTCTATACAATCATCGACAAAACTCATTGCTTATTTATCAACAATCCTAACTGAAACCCTAATTATCGAAATCACTCAAGAGTTCATGCAAGTTTCACCCAAATATAAATATAAATACTGATTCATCATGACACTATTATACTTCCAATATAAACTCAATTTAAACACTCCATCATCACGAACAACCAACCAAATTATGGAAACTGGAAAACTCAGTGTACGTCGCCTGGCGGGTCACCCACAGCCGCCAGGCGGTTCACAGAGAAACCCAGAAAACTGGGTGCAAAGACATATGCCGCCTAGCGGCAGTTCATGCACCGCTAGGCGGTTTCTGGAGAAATCCAAAAAATGCGAACAAACAAGAATTTATAGGTTTTACATTTCAAGCATGACCCAGAACACATCTTCATACGATAGCAAAATTAAAATGTGCAATAAGAACTCCCCTTTTTGGATTTCCTTGCCAAATTTGAGTATTCCTACACTTCCAAATCCTTAGCAATGAGTCTCTCCTTGACTTCTTCCAATCTTCGTCCCAACTTGCTACCAATCTCTCCCCACTCTCTGATTTCAGTGTTATAGGTGTGTTTTTGCAAAAAGGTTTCTCTACCTCTCTAATTTCTCTATTATTCCCATTCCAAAACCTTAATTTTAATGGCCATTAAGAGAAAAACGAAAATGTACATTAATCTTATGATTAATGATTAATCAATGATCATTCCAATGGTTTCCTACTCCTTCCAGCTGCCTTCATAGACGGCTAGGGTTTCTCTACCCTTCCCATCCAAGCCAAAATTTAATTTAGCCAAAAAAAGTCATTTTGCTTAAGCCAAGGTTTGAACCCCTCACCCCACAATTGCAATTCAAGTGCACAACCAACTCAAACTGATCATGTTTCATGCTAATATTCAAACATTAAAGATTATAACCTAATTGATCACGTTCTAACATATCACAAAAAATTATTAAAAATTTAAACAACACACAATTGGCAAACATAGGACTCGAACCCAAGTCCTCTCACACAATAAAGTACTCTCAACCACATGAGTTAGTACTTTTCCACATCATGAAGCTTAGCATTAATTGCCATAAAGGCTTCCACTACCCTCATTTAATTAATTCTTACTTATTTAATTATATAAAAGTAGTGGGTCTTACAACTCATACCGGCAACACTCGCCAACCCGAGCCACAACTCAAGAGTTCCTCGTGTTCATCTGCCATCTTGAGCCACAACTCAAGAGGTGTTATTTCGAACCACAACTCAAGGAATACCACATGCTTAACCCCTATCCCCAGCCACAACTCAAGGGATATGTTCTGAGCCACAACTCAAGGAACACTAGCAAGCCGACCTTTAAGATATCCTAGAAGCCTTGTAGACCACGCACATCCAAGCAAACAAAAACCCAAATCTGCTACAGCAATATCGCCTGACGCTGCTCACGGGGGCGCACGTGCCGCTATGCGCCAAGCGCCTTGAAACCCACTAACATTGCAACCATCGCTTGACAGAACGAGCACCACCGCCAGGCACCTCACGTTCCAGTAACCTCTGTGAATGCAGCTATCGCCTGACGGGTAAGACACCACCGCCAGGCGCTACACCAGTACTTGTGCAGTACTTGTTTTAACTCTGGTCAGGCACACTTGCACATACCACTCTCACTTTGCCACTTATCCCACATACCATAAACTTGGTTACTTACTGTCTATAACAATTCTAGTTATCTTTAATCCTTTCATGCACTTGTAGCGCCTAAACGTTGTCCCTTAGGCAATTCCAGTTATTCGTACTTATCATTAGCTATTAAGTCATACACTACTCTCTTCCTTGTAATGCAACACCTAACAGATTTATTCTTATCATACGATGACATATACCTCATTTCTAATTGCTCCATTTTTCCGTGAGGAACTCAAATCCCTAATTGTACCATACCACTCAATCCAGAAGCACATTTAGCTTAGTAATACTCTCTACTGCATTGTTATTATAATCATGATTCTTCCAACTCCCATACACACTCATATAAATTCATGCTACTATTTTACTTGCAAAATCAACCTAAACCTCCATTACAGATACTTTCTCAATTCATCATTCGACCAACAATTAATTTACCGAGACCCTAGCCTCTCTAATGCACCTTACAGCCACGCAGTTCAATTACTCTACGCTGGCACTTGGCGACTTAATCATTACCGCCAAGCGGTGCATAATATTCTCAAAAGATCCCAGAATTTCCAGCACTGCCCAACCTCTCCTAATAGTTCCTCCATGCTTTTCTATGCCTATTGTCTTCGTTTCATCCGTGAACATGACAACATTGGTACTAATATTCAATTTTGACTATATCCAACACCATTCTAGTTCAAATCAACAACAATTATATTCAATTCATCCAAAACCTTAATTGGCCACCCTAAAGTTTATCCCTCCCAATTTGCGTTCCAATTAATTCAAGTCACCATGCAGTTCAACTAGTTATAGTACTTCACCATTCCATCATCATGTATAGATTCATCCTCTATGATGAGAATAGCCCAGAACAACCAAAAACTCAAAAATTGAGCCAAAATTGGCTCATGTCGCCTAACGGGTGTTCATCACCGCTAGGCCATTCAACCAAAACCCAGAAAACTAGGTGCACAACAAGCGTCGCCTAGCGGCTAAGCTTGTGCCGCCAGGCAGTTCCATCTCTGAAACCCAGAAATGAGCATAACAGGATGACTCGCCTAGCAGTAGTTCATCGTCTACTAGGCGATTTTTGGAAAATTTTCAGAAACCCAAAATTTACGAATTGATTCAAAAGGAAAACATGTAATTGCACATCATACATCATACAATTAATGCAACAACATAATTTACGGGTTCAACTCCCCTAACCTGGAATTCCTTTGCTTAAAATTGGAAATTTGGAGAGTTCCTCTTTGATCACTAGGCTGCCTAGCACTTCCCTTCAATTCAGCTCCCAATTGAACTCAATTCTCACCATACACTCTTTGAATTCGCACCTCTCACAATGCTCAACAATGGCAGCACCAAGACTCTTTCTCTCTCCCTTAATTCCCACTAAAAATTGCCTTAATTAGCAATGATGAAGAGAAAAACAAGAATTGGCATTAAGCTAACTTAATTACCATTCAAAGTCCATTATGGACTGTTTTTCTAACCTCCCCTTGGTTGTGCCTATTCAGCTAGGGTTTTCTCTACCCTTTCGTATTCATGTTGAACGAAAAATTGGTCAAAAGAAAGCTTAATTGGGTCCTACCAAGGTTCAAACCCATAACCATGCCAATGGCAAATCCATGCATAACCATTTCAACCAATTGATGCTTCGTGGTAATGCTTATAATTGTAAGATTATATTATCACTCCACATGATCAATCATATTATTAAAATAATAATAAATCAAACAACACATAAATGGCATACATAGGACTTGAACCCAAGTCCTCTCACAAAATCAAATACTCTCAACCATTTAAGCTAGTACTATTCCACGTCATATTAATCAATAATTAATGCCATAAAGGCTCCCACTTCTCACATTTATTAATTATTTATTTATTTAATTAATTAATTTTCACGGGTCTTACACCTCCTAAGGTATAAGCATGCATTTCATTAGCATATCACAGGAATACATCTCCTTTGATGCACAGTCATGCATTGCATTCCAATCTTGTGGTAATTCATGGTACCCTGTCCATAGTTTCAAATACATAGCATGCATATGCATATTTAAAAAAAATGCACTGCAAAAATCTCAATTTGTTTCCCATTTTTCTTATCACTAAATTCTTGGAATCTTTCTTATGAAAAATGAGAAAATAATGAAACATTTTTTGGTCAAATCAGTATATTTAATAAAGAAAGAAAATATTGATTGTTATCATTTCTTTTGAAGTACCCATCTAATCTTGCATGCTTGAAATTGCTCAAATCCATCTCCCTTTCCATCTCTCTTCCACCATAAACCTTGTTTTCATTTTCATGGAGGATTATCATAAAGGGGACACATACCTTAAAGCGATTAACAAATACTCTCTGAACATAAAAACAAAAAAAATAAAGAAAAATCAGCTAGATTGAAAACTCTGAAGGATAGTCTAGGCAAAAATAAGTAAAGAAAAAGTAAAAAAAAAATAGAACAAAACAAGGAACATCCTATCATATGAAATCAATTATTTTCCTGTGATTTTTTTTAAGAAAAACAATCATGTTATGAAATGATCTTTGGCCATGTTTCTTTATCCAAAAAATACAAAAGTAATTATCCTTTGCTACCCAATTTGAGCCTTCCAAAAAATTTCTTTCAAATTACCCTAAACAAGGATCACCCTCACACTAAGGGTTGACATAATGTTTGTATTTGTTTCATCCGAATGGTAGTTCACCAATACAAAAATATATAAAAAAAGGAAAAAAAGAAATGGTTATATCAAGAAAGGAAAAGAAAAAGAGAAGCAAAAGGTGAACAAGAAGAAGTCAAACAAATTCTGAATGAAACATTATTCAAAGATCCTTGTTTGAAAAAACCCTCACATCATTTGTTTGGCATTTACTATCATTTACTTCCATACACCTAGCCTTGACCACGATACAAGCCTAATAAAGTCCACACAGGTCAAAGATTGGTTGTTATCTTTCGAAAGTTTTAATTTAGAGGAAAATTTTGATTTGCTAACAGGTTTGTTCTAAAAAAACGATTAAAAACGTGTGTTCAAAGATTTGCTTTTAAACACTAAGGCAGTTTATTTTTGGGTGACATATTTTCAAAGCTTCAATCAGACAATTAAGCTAAATTTGGGCTATTCCCTTTCAATTCATTCTTCATGGAACTCCATCTTTGCTCCTACAATATCCCCGCTCTAAGCCTAAACCTTGACTAAGCTGAAAATAGTCCATCTTTATTAATCACAAAATCAAACTAGGGCAATCACTTTGTTTGTAATTCATATATTCTCATCATTCATTCTGAACTGAGGCATTTATTTACATCAAAGACTGTGATCATGTTAGGGGCAACTTGTGAAGACGTCGTCATTTTTCAATCTTTTCAATTGGGAAAATTCAAGCACGCTTTTGCACCATAAGACCATTCTAGGCTCTCATACTAAGGGCAAATTTTTGAAGTCCCCATCAATTCCTTTATACCATCAATATCTAGGGAAAGCCCAAACACATTTTGTGCCTCGACACCAATTCAAATTGTGGCAACTTCCTTGTTAATCTTCATAACATCCAAGCTTTTTTCAAGCCCTTGGCAATTTCATGCATGTCATTCATATAGTGTTTCAAAAAAATGATTAAAAAATATTCGTTAGTAAACTGATTAGACCAAAGAAATGATTTTGGAAAAGTAAAAAAAAAATAAAAGTTGAATGATTCTATGAATTCGAAATAACAATGAAATGGGGATCAATTTGAATATTTTTTCAAAAATATGCAAAAGGAAAATTCATACATCATACCAAGACATGCATATATGAGTCATTCATCTTTTTGAATAAAATAGTTTTCACCTTTCCAATCAAAACCATCTTCACTCATATGAATCGTTATAGAATCCTTTCGTTTTAGAAGGAAGAAAATTAAAAAAAATACACAAATTTGTTTCTATGATGTTTCTCAAATTTATGGTCTTTTTCATTCATATGAAGGACCAATATACCCTAAGCCTAGTTTCCAATCTGGTCCCTAAGCCTAGTTCCCACATTGTCCCATAACCCTAGTTTCCATACTAGCTCCCAAGCCTAGTTTCCATACTAGCCCCAAGCTTAATTTCCACACTGGTCCCCAAACCCAGTTTTGTCTGGCCTCAAACCCAATTTTTTCTAGCCTTTAAGCCTAGTTTTCCTTACTCTCAAATTATAATAAAGGAAAAATGAAAAATGAAAAAAAGAAAATTCCACTCATGCATCCATGCATCCATGTAAGCATATCATATAATTTCAAAAAGAAAATCATAACATGTCATGCATCATCATATCATGTCATCCATCATACTCCACAAAATCATTGAAAATCACTTCCCAAAAAAAAATAAAGAAATTTGAAAAAAAGTCAACAATGACATTTTTTTGTAAGTCTCACATATGTTAGGCATTCATGCGGTGTTTGTCCATACATCAAGAACAAAATTTAGGTTCTCCTTTTATACATCAGGACCCTCTACGAGGCAATGGTCATTGATTTCTTTTGTCACATCAAGACCCTCTACGAGGCAATGGTCATTGATTTCCTTATATTTATATCAAGACCCTCTGTGAGGCAATGGTCATTGATTTCCTTATATTTATATCAAGACCCTCTGCGAGGCAATGGTCATTGATTTTCTTATGTTTACATCAAGAATCTCTACGAGGCAATGGTCATGGTTTTTCTTTACATTGAGGCCCTCTACGATGCAATGGTCATCAATTTTTTTACATCAAGGCCCTCTACGAGGCAATGGCCATTGATTTCTTTGTATTATCAGTGTAACACCCCAATTTTGGGATGTTACGGAACGTTAGAAAATTTTTGCGTTTAGCAGAAAAGGAATTAACATTGAAAATGTACTTAATAAAAACTTTTAATTTAATGTAAGTTACATAGTTCAAACTGTCACTTTGTCAAAAACTTCCAATAACATTTGCAACCAAAAGAAAATTACATAATTTTTATTATCTGATTTAAAACAACTAAATAATTATAAAAACTCCCGAGTTCCCCCTAGCCTCTCGTCGATCTACTCCATACCAAAAGCTTCTGCATTATCATCTACTCCCGTATAACACACACGTTATACGATCATCGCACATACAACAAACATACAAACAAACAAATAAGGGTAAGCTAACCATAAACAATGATATTCATAAAAGAAATTCATAAATAAAATATGTCCAATAATACTCAACATCACATTCAAGTAACACTTAATCAAAATTCAATCAATCATGCCAAACCAAACATAGCATCACATTCATCCCAATTCTTTAAATATAGTGATTATAATCAACTTTGGTTTTTCGCAGCCTCTAAACCCCACAACAACATCTAGTTTCCTAGAACAGACGGTTCGATGTGTCCCGCTTAATGTAGCCAGACTGTCTCCCTTATCCCTCAAGGAATTATGAGTAAAAACGTTGATGCATTGCACATCAGGCACTATACTCGCAACGAGCCGAAATAAGGAGAAACATCTTTCCCCTCCCTACTGCTTCACACAGGTGAGAGAGTACAACACTTGAACCAATCCTCTACCACTTCTTCACACAGGCGAATAAGACCCACTGCTTCACACAGGCAAAAGAGTCTTCACTAGGTCCCTAGGTACGGAAAACCTCACACAATATTTAATTTCACAAAGAGCTCTTCAAGCAAGGCAAACACTTCCAACATACAACACATGAGAATTACCGATTGCCAACAACACACCACCACATCATGCATAGCAATAGTTCCATAACAAATACACACCACCACATCATGCTTGAAAATATAAAGTTCCATAACATAAACCCGTCAAGTTATCAAATAATACACCAAGCCACCATTTTAATTCTCTAACATGCAACTCGAATATTACATATAACCAAGAAAAAGAAATAGCATTGACATTGCAACTATGGGTATATAACTCACGTTCAACAAAATAACCATCACATTATATAAGCCAAAAAGTAAAGCCAACAACATACTCATCTCATCAATGGTCACCAACACACTAAAATAAAAGACAATTAATAAAATCCAATAAAAAGCACTAAACCAAAAGTATGAGAATTTAAAGAGAACCAAAAGTTGTCATACATGATTTTGAACATACAATATGAATTTATAAAAGCCACAAGTGGATCCCACATATCTAAAAAATTAAAGAACATTATTAAGTCAATGTGGGTCATGGTTGGAAAATCAAGGTTGCAACAAATAGAACACTAATATATGCACTTAGTTTTTTTTTTACGTAACCTTCTTAAAACATGAGAAACCTATACAATAAGTACCCCTACGTACAACAAAAATATTAACATATATGTGGCCCACCAATTCCAAAGTTAGAACCCACACATTTACGTGAGAGAGAGAATAGAAAAGAAGAGAAAAACTAATACATGACTAATTAATAAAACCAAAGAGAAACCCCATGCTATGTGTGATGAAAGAGAAAGTCAAGCCTGCACCATGAATTTACGTAAACAAATAATGCAAGCATTTTTAAGAAAGAGAATTTGTATTTTCATGTGGTTCCCACCCATGCATCCACTAACATGCAAACTTGAAAAACTAGATAGATGTAATTAAAGCAATGGTCAAAAACTCCAATGTACCCACATCTTTCGTAAAAGGGAAAATTAAAAGGGAAAATCAAAAGAAACAAAAAGTAACCCATGAATAAAACATAAGAGAAAAAGACCCGTAAGCCTAACCATCCAAGACTTAACCACTTCCCATCCAATCTTCACTACATGTTATGAAAGAGAAATAATCATGCTATAAAGAAAACAAGTGCAGAAAAAAATGCAGAACCCATCCCTGCACAAAGTTATAGCATGATAAATAAGAAGCTCTCCACCAACCCTTATGAGTCATGGTTCATGTGTATATGTTCGGTAACCCCATAAGAAAGTTTCCAGAAGATTTGGAAGGAAATCACCACCATAAAACAATGATGTCAGGTAATGCATAAAGAAGAGAAACCCAATTCATTTGATCTGCACCTATAGAAACTTGAAACAACCATGCAGTCCGTGGCATGCCTCATACGAGTATAAAGAATACTGCATCAACAACCCATTAAAGTTGCACCATATATAACAAGAATCTCAAACATTCACCACACTAATTTGACAGCACCAACCAATTCAAAGACTCATTCATTGAACAATCAACCAAACCAAAGAAATTGAAAACAAGTTTAGTTTCAAACAAAATAGAACACAAAGTTAACTTCCCCTACCTTGTGTAGAAGTCCCTCCAAAATACGCTTCTCTAGTCTACGAATACTGCATGTAGAGCCACCTCAACTTGCACACTTGTCTCCACTCTCAGCCCTTCCAAGTCTCTTGGTCTCTTTTCCTCCCCTTTCCCCTTAACTATACCCAAACTCTTTAACCTAAAGGTGTACCCTAAATATTTAATTAATATTTTGTAGATTTAAAAAAACAATATTTTGTTGGACGTTTTTTATTCACATGCAACAACGTTTCTGGTTTTTAAAAGAACCATAACAATAAAATAAAAACCAACGGAGGAGAGAGAAATAAAGGAAAATTGAAAGTTGAATGGAATACTGCACATGAATTTAATACGAACTGGTATAAACCCGTGCGTACACAGGCGTCTTTTAGGTTTTTGTGTTATTGTTATTGTGAGTATTTTGTTTAAATATTATATATTATATTAGTAAAAAATTAAATAAAAGTATTGTTATTATCGGTATAATTTATGTAAATTTATAAATATATCATTTAGATTTTGGTTAATTATGACAATCTGTTTCATTATATAATTATTCAAGACCATTGATTCGGTTCATTATATATTGATATAATCCATAGTTTACACAATACATAGTTTATAGTTATACTTAACTTATATTGAAATATTCAAATAATTACATTTGAGAATAAATTTGAAGGATGTCATTTTGGCGGTAAGGTATAGTAATCAGGTGTTTTGTGAACTTTTATCACGTGCATATTGTGAACTTTTGTCCCGTGCCAAAAGTATCGTCCACATATGAATAATCAACTTAAAGAAAAATGAAAAAATACAAACATATTGTGAGATGATATGGTCCCTATTAAAAGTTAGAGTATTGAAATTGATGTTAAAATTTTTAAACAAAAATACATGTAGATGTTGTTATTAACGTAGACATTGAATTTATAAT
>Ga0209589_1010816_pt1 | contig 13143 bp, 6 predicted proteins | sample CowpeawhiteBW_FD_187525 | JGI IMG/M metagenome (GOLD analysis project Ga0209589, IMG submission 187525) | Root nodule microbial communities of legume samples collected from California USA - Cow pea white BW (SPAdes) (version 2) | ecosystem: Host-associated > Plants > Roots > Nodule | place: USA...
TTTATAATTGCTAGTTTTAATTGCATTTTTAAGAATCAAATATTTGAGATCAATTCCGTATTCGTTGTGAGATGACTCAGGGTTATCTTAACCCTAACTATTTTGTTCACTACTAACTGGCAATACTGAAGTTGCTAAAGTAGTGGTAATTTGATCGCCTAAGGACTGGGAGAGGCTGCTAACCTCGGAGTCTGTCTTGGTCAGTACTGCCATGTTTGCACCGTCGCTGCACGAAATTTTTTTATTTATTTCTGATACACAATTAGGCCTCGGTTGGAGGAAACCGAGGCAGTAACTACTTTTTCTGCCTCGGGTTAATAACCGAGGCATAAACGAGAGTCTTTTTACCTCGGCAGTATATGCCTCGGGTGCGAACCCGAAGCCAAAAATGCAAAATAACCGCTGTTGTTTGCCTTCCTTGCACTAGTGTCTTGGTAGAAAGGTGTGTGCTAATATGTAATCTATATGCAGGATACAAACAAATTAAGGATAAGAAAGTTAGAAACGAACCAAGTTCACTTTGGTCTTAATGAACTATTACTACGATTCAATGCTTTACATGTATATTTAGGTTTGTCCATTATTGATCTTTGGATTTAATTTATCTTCCTTCAATATGCATATCTATATATTGTTGGGTTAATCATTAGACTGTTGGGGGTAACAAGAGAATAGAGAAATGAAATCATGAATTCTCGGGACAGACTACATTTTGTTGGAACTAGGTTTGTGATTACAAAACTATATGAATTTGTTTTCTTTTATTTCAATATTATGATTGTGATTTGGAGTTTTAGTAACCAACTGTGAGTTAATATCCAAAATCGTGAGTTTCAGATCATATTTTCTTCTAATTGTTAGTCGAAACACCTCACTCATGTTCAATTCTTCACTTGTGATTTTATTGGGAAGTATATTACTTCTCAAACAACTTGTGCTATATCATAGTTACCTAGGAAAATCTGTTAAGTAGACTTCAGAACAAAAAGCTCCTTTGAAGTAAGCAAATTAAGGAGCGTCCAAGTTTGTTTTCCATTTACAGCTAGGGGATATAAGAAAGTTGCTTTATGATTCTTACAAGTTTGTTAAAGGTTAACTTATCTTTCTATTTTTCATATTTTCAGGTCTGGAATGGTGAATGTAGTTTCGATCTTGGGGGTTAGGATGTCATTGTTAGTTATAAAAAAAGTTGGAGATTATAAATTTAGTTACAAATTATTGTGGAAGGAAGGGAATGAGTTGAACAACAAATAATGGATGGAGAATTTTTATGTTTCAATGCAAATTTCTTCTTTCCTCATTATATCATTTTTTGTTCCCAAACTTGAATTCCTGACTAAAATTTAATAGAGTTATGTTGCAATTGATTTTACCATATATTTACTTCTACTTGATGAAGGATCAAGGTTATTGAGCTTGAGAAGGATGATGCACCCAAAACAAGTAACGAGGATGAAGGGACCCAAAACACGATATGCGATGTATTTCTCCCTATATCCTTTTGTGAAATGTTTCACTTTGTTTTCCCTATTATAGCTGATTTTATATGTACAAAGTTGAACCGGTGGCAAGTGGTCTTTTGACACCATTTCAAGGACTTTGTTTTCTTGGTTTTTTCAATTAATTTTAGGTCTTGGAATTAGTCTAAACTAAATTATATATATATATATATATATATATATATATATATATATATATATATATATATATATATATATATATATATATATTAGTGAAAGTAGTAAAACTTACATTGTTTCTTATACATATCTTTTATAACACAAAACAAAATGAAAGTTACGGGACATTTTCACAAAGTAAGCAAGTCCTACTTTAGCTTTTTCGCATGACTTGCAGGTGTCATGCGCCCTTTTGCTTGAGTTCCATTGGAATTTTGCCAATTTTTTATTTTATTTTTTGGCTACATACATTCTGCAATCGTGTTCTGGGTGCCTCATCTTTCTATCTTGATATCTAAATATGCTATCTAAATCGTAACTTAGATACGTTTGCAAATATGTTTGGCTAGAGTTGAACTTAGCAACTTAGATATAGTCTTGGCCTCATTTTGACTACTCTGGAGATAGATCAATTATTTATAAATTGTTACTACTATAGTGTAATTGGATCAATTATACCACAACCAATTACTACTATTAAATTGTTACTACAATATAAGTAATGGTAGTTTGAACTGCCATTTTTTTCATTATATTATGACATTTTTAATTGTCGTAATTTAAGCATTATATAATTTATAATCTAGGTTTATAGTTTATAATCTACCTCTATTTATAATGTCCTAATTTAATAAAACTTACTTTTTTTATAATGATAAAAAAAATATAAAAAATTATAGCACTAAAAAAAACATAACCAACTTAATCTCATTGATGATTTAAGGTACCAAGCTACATTTGTTCACAATTACAATGTAAAGACAAGAAAAAGTTAGAAAGTATTAATTGTTCTTATTTTACATCTAAGTATTCGAAAAAAAGATACACATGATTAATCTCTTATGTTTCCTCCACTTGATCCTCTTTTATCATTTTGAGATGACACACCACTTCCAATATTAGATGCTTGTAATAAATAGGGAATATAAGTAATGTTTTATTAAGATAGCAATATAAGAAGTTTAAATGATTTTTTTTAAGTAAATTATACCTCGTTAACAAAAGAGTGTACCAAACAAGCAATCATTGCAACACGATTTTTCAGAACATCTTCTATAGAAGCAATGTAGGCAAGCTATATTTCCATTTGGTTTTTGGTTGTTGCAAGCTCATTTTCCATCCTGAAAATCGTGTACTCCATATTTGTTGAAGTTATGTTAGATGAAGCAAAGTTCAAACACTTAATCTTGAAGTGAGTTGCTCGAAAGCAAGGGTAGGATAAGCTCCATGTGAAAGTCCTCTAACCCAGCCTGGGTTCTCTTTTCTGAATATGACACCAATCAAATCATATGGAGATATATGTGATGAATTTTCTGAATTTTGCAACATCAAATCATCAATTTTTTATTGCATAAATTATAGTAAGAATTTGAATTATAAATATAGGTGTAAAGTAGAAATTATACTTGTAATAGAGACATTAAACATTAATAGAAGTTCTTAGGAAGAAGAATCTATAATACCATTGTAAAAATGAAAATTTAGAAAAGCAAGGTGACCCTTGGTTAAGAATTGAGGTTTCACATTTAATTATAAGAATTTAGCATTTTGTGTGCAAGACAAGACCTGCAAACTACACTACTGTGAGCAACTCTACTACTAGAACCTCATCAAAACCAAGAGTATCTTGCTTAAAACCATCAAAAACTTCATCCAAGGAAAAAACAGAGTTTTCCAAAAATATTTTATCATTTTTAGTGTAGTTTCCTATCATTCCTGATAATTTGTTTTTTGTTACATTAGTGTAGCACATGATAATATGTCACAAAACTAGTAATAGTCTTAAATTTTAACTTGTTGAATTCCATTTAAGTGAGCTAGTTAGCATGGTTGTCATTGGGCTCAATTTTTTTTATTAAGGGTAATGAAGCCCAAGATATTTGATCTTAAAAGGGGAAGCTATCAATTGAGAATTTCCTCTATTTGATTTGCAAGGAACTCTTTGTTCATAGAAAACATGAAATTTAATGAAAATAAACATACATCCTATAACTCATGAATCATTGTGTCCCATTTGACATTTGGCCTCAGAAGAATAGTTACTCTTATACTTTTCTCTAATAGATTCTCATATAATATATATAGATGTTTCATTATAATTAGCTAGATATTTTAGATGTGTTACAAAGATAATATCATTTTCAAACAACATGATTTAAAGCTTATTAAATATTGACATATATATATATATATATATATATATATATATATATATATATATATATATTACCTTGTATAAAATTTTGATTCATTTAATATTTTCTTGTAATTATATTTATACCTATTGATATTTTACATTCCAAAAGCTCATGTACCTCAACATTTGACCCAAAGTTCTGTTAACCACCTTAGTTTGGCCATTGGTTTGGGGGTAACGAGTTGTAGAATAGAGGAACTTAGCTCCAAGCTTCCCCCATAATGTCCTCCGAAGTTGGCTTAAAAACTTTGTGTCCATATCACTTACTATAGTACTAGGGATGCCATGGAGTCTTATTACTTTCTTGAAGAAAAGTTTCGCATTTAGGCTTGCACCATCTACTTTATGCCATGGGATAACATGCACCATCTTTGAAAACCTATTCACCACCACAATGGTAAAATCCCGTCCTTTCTTTGTTGTTGGAAGCCCTAATATGAAACCCATGGAAATGTCTATCCAAGGCAAATAAGGGATGAGTAAGGGAGTATAAAGACCATGGGTTGGGACTTAGACTTGGTTTTCTCTCATGCTATGCAATTCTCATAATGTCTCTCTACATGCTTCCTCATGTGAGGCTAAAAGAAATGTTCTTTCAAGACTTCTAAAGCCTTAGTGGCCTCAAAATGCTTCATCAAACCTCTCTTATGTGCTTCTCTAATGAGTGACCACTATCTAATTCATCGCAGACTATTATGACTTTATGTTGCGGAAAATGCGTCATCAATTAAGAATATTTTTGTCTTTACCCCAAAGAATCACCTTATTAACAGATAAATAAGATTAACACAAAGAACACAAGAATATAACATTGAAACTCTAAATATAGAGAAAAACCACAATATGTAAATTTGTACAACATAAAAACACTCTCAACCACCAGTTCATGAAAGGATATTTATCCCGGTTATTTTGGCCATTTGGTCTCGGTTTAAGAACTGAGGCATATACTGGCGAGGAAAAAAGGTTACCTTTCTACCCTAGTTTCTAACCGAGGCATAATTCCCAATTACTGCCTCGGGGTATGGTACAACTGAGGCATAATACTGATTAAATTTGAAAAAAAAATTGTGAATCTACTAAGGGGCACCACTGATTCCAGCATATGGGTTGCTGTAACCTTTTGAAATCTCTCATGAGCTTCTTCCTCACATTAGTCGACATTGTTACCACCTAAAACAAATAGCCATAAAGAGAAAACAAAGCAATCATCCTAGGGCAAAACCTCAGGCCAAGAACAGAAAAAAAAGCAATTAAATTTTCATTAATTTCATACTCCTCAAAAACAAAACATCAAACTCCAAATTAAAATACTGGTAAGAATTCTAAAGAAACGCTAAAAATATGGGGCTTTGATGTAGATCCACCCTCTGTATCAATCACCAGCGTTCAAACAATAAAAACCACAACTTGGAACAAACAAGACAAACAAGAAACTAACTAGCGTCAACTGCAACGACGATAAGGGCAAGCGCGGCGGCAATGGCAAGTGTGGCGATGGCACAACTGCCGCAACCTCCCTCACTCCCTCTCACCAGCGTCGACTTAATAGCAACGACGATGGTTTTCGAAGAACATAAACCCAACAACAGCGATGTTCGTGTGCTGGTGCAGGACAAGAAGATGCAAAGTGGCATGGTGCTGTAAACATGAAGAAGAAGATGTGGGAAGCACTAGGTCTCTGTCAAACAAGAAGGATGTAACATCCCGATAGGATATTACTTAAAGTAAATAATTAAACAAGGCAGAAATAATTACCTCATTTATTAAATAATCCATTTCCCAAAACCACGGGAAATTTCAAAACTTTAATATTTATAATCAACTATTAATAGCCAGAATATTCTAAAATTCACCTTTACAACTTTAAAATTAATATCCAAAGCCATAAAAACTATAATCAATTTACATGTAAATTAAACCAAAAATAGTTTTAAAAATCCCCTCGTACTCAGAGCCCACTCTCCGCCACCAAGCGTCTCCTAGCTCACCAATCATCGCCACACACAAACAGATAGGGTGAGCTATGCACATAAACATAAATACATATGAAATAACCCCCAGCCCATTCATAAATATTTATTTATTTACAAAAACACCCACTTTCCCACACTCATAACCAATATGAGTTCATGCATGTACTCCAAATCTGGGATTTCATGTGCTTCCACGACCCTCCTCGCTCGTGGTCCAACCTACAAGCCTATCCCGCTTGTAGTCTTGCTTCACGGACTCTCACGTCCGTTCATCCGAACTCCTCGCTCGGACCTGGACACGCATACCCGCTTTTCCTACTATGAACTTCCTCGCTCATAGCATTCTCAAGTTGAGCATGAAATGAACTCCCTCGCTCATTCATCCCAACAAGAGTACCTCCGGTGAACTAAACGATTCACGTTCCGCATGCGATCCACCTATCACGAACTCCTCACTCGTGACAAAATCGAAGCACATCCCAAATCCTATGGACTTAGTCCTCAAGCCCAAACACCACAAACATGTGTATACTTCCCATAACTTAGGAAACACCAAGCAAAACAACTCAAACAGTCCACACACAAGCATGCATTCACAACATTCTCGCCTAAGCCAAGGGTCTACGCCCAGGCTAGTCCATTAGCCTCACTTAAGCTAGCCCACCTCGCTTGAGCGAGCGTGCAACAGTGGTTGTACCACTTCATCTCGCTTAGGCGAGCTCTTCTTGCCTGAGCGAGACCTTAGTTCGCTCAACACACATAGCTCCTTGCCTAGACGAGGATTCAACGAAAACAACACCAAGTCTCATCGCGACCTCGCTTAGGCGAGCCATTCTCGCCTAAGCGAGAGTATCTGTCGCTCAACACCCCAAAACTCCTCGCCTGGACGAGAAGTCGCGCCCAACTCATACATGCTTCATCGCGACCTCGCTTAGGCGAGCCATTCTCGCCTAAGCGTGAGTATTTGTCACTTAACCCTAACACAGGTCGCTTGAGTGAGCAGCGCGAACCAAAAACCAGAAACGAGGTTTGCAACTCTCGCTTAGGCGAGATGGACTCGCTTGGGCGAAACTTGCAGAGTTTCATCTCTGTTCACGCACACAATTCACCAAATTTAATACCAAAACATCACGCAATCATTACCACAACAATGTAATGGCAAATGAGGTCTCTTGTGCACCTAATTCCCCTCTCACTCTCTAAATCTTCGTTCTCCTCTCAAAGCCAACTAACCACATTTGTAGAAACCCTTCTTCCTACCTAAAATTTCCCTTTTATAGGTGTCTTGATGATGGGTTTAAAAGCTGAACGAAAATGGGCTTAGTTGTGAGTTTAATGCCTATTCAATGACAATTACATTGTGGTTTTCAGACCCTCTTGGATGCCCTTCTGCTTGGGTTCCCTATACCTTTACACATTCACTCTAAGCTAAAATTAGCAAAAACAAAGTTTACTTTATGTCCATCAAGGTTTGAACTCGTGACCATTCCAACGCCAATTCAATACACAACCATACAACGAACTCATCTTGAGTGATAATTATCAAAATGAGGAATTCAAATTTTTGTAAGATTTAATTGGTTTATGAAAAATATGATTTAAGTTGTAATAAAGAACTCAATATCTTAACTTGCTAACTTGGTAATTGTTTTAACTTGGTATTCCTTTTTAATGATTATTTACAAATCGTTAACTTATTCGAATACTATCACACAACATTATTTCTTTTATAAAAAGAATGCAATAAAAAAATTGAATTGTTACTCTGAAACACGTGTTATAATTTAAATTAAAATTTTTACTGTGTATTTATGTTTTAAAAAGTTAATATTTAACGTATTCATTTTTCATCAAAGAACAATTAAAAGTTCATTGGGCTGTCATTCTTTTTGTTTGACCTGATTTTTTAAAAATTATTTTTATTACTTTTAGGGTACACTAAATGTAGAAAAAAAGTTATACTTTCATGGTTGACTATTACCAAGCATAGTACTTATGTGTTGGCCCAAAAAGGAATTATAGCACAGATGCACATTCTGAACAAAAGCATAGCAGTGTCTGTAAATCATCAATTTGGACATTACAGATCAAAAGGTACGCTGTTCAAAATATTGATCAAAAGGTATTGTTTTCCATATCAATGACTTGTTTGTTTTGTTTTATAAAAAGATTGTACTTACATTAGCTACCTTAGGAATATTCAACGTGGAAAACTGAAAATGTCTCTTCATCTATTATTAGCTTTTTATATTCAACACATCCTCCAACAAAATTTAATTATTAATCAAAATCTTTATTTTATTCAACTTCTCTTGAATGTGTAAAGAAACATAACAGCAAGAGAATGCATAACTTCTAAAAACTTTGAACAATAATACAAACAAATGGTTGCAAATGATTCAACAAATGCAAGAAGAAAAAGGAAGAGCATTGTCTCACAAATATGATGATGAAGTTGTCAGGTAAAATAAATTTATTTCTCATTTCATTTGTTGTTAAAACTTCTTCCAAATAAATCTATTTACTTTTCATCCAATAGAATAACATAAACATTCAGATGTTATAACAAAGCTGTAAATACCAACACAAATTTTTATTTTGTTTTCTTCACTGCAGATACCAATCAGGAAAAATCCATTGACACTGAAGCATTTTCTTTTGCAAATACTACACCTCTTTCTCATTATACAAATTTTGGTAATCATTTTTTCATTCAATACAAACTGTTGTAATCACTGCCCATTCATAGACAGTGAAGAAAATTTTCATTGTTACATTATTTTAATAAGTTACTGAATACATCATCTTACAAATAAGTTGTGTTCTTAATGTTTTTTAGGTATTCATATAAAAAATGCAACAAATGCAACTTCTTGAATAGACTAACACAACTTCTTGCATTTGTAAGAACTAGCAGTTTTATAATTTTTAATATGTTTATTACTTGGGTTGCATACTTAGATTGTTTTTACTGCTAAAGTTTAACAGTTTGGATTACATAGTTTAACAATTTTATTTCAAATGAACTTTATCTATTCTGCTCTCATCTTACTTTTGAACAATTATCCCAGTATGGAATGAAAATCTTACCCCAAATTCAACTATCAAAACCTCCTTATCTCTCAATGAAGATAGAAACGTGCATGATAAAGCAATTCAATCTTCAAATAGAAAGCCACTGTAGGAGTTGACATATCGTGGTAAGTTTGTTCATTGAATTTAAAATTCATTCAAATTCCCAACAATGAAATTGAAATGCACAATGTCTTTGTAAATTTATCCATACTCAGTGGACATCCAATGAAATTGACAAAGATGGAGAATAAATCATTGCATTTGATAATCAATCTATTTCATGTTTGTTCTTATTCATCTTTATATTTAATGTAATCTTTCTATTGTAAATTGGATACATTTTTATTTAATTTTGTTTAATTGCAATTTGCAGACATTGACCAAATTAATTATAAGTATGCACGAACAAGAAGGAAAGTTATTAGGAATTAGAAGATTGCAGAAAAAAGTAATATCATTGCTGATAAATCTAATATTATTTTATCTTTATTTCAATTCCTTTAATACTTTTTCTATTACTAATATTTACTAACATTTCATGTAAAGAAATTCATGGTTCTATCTCTATTGGATCTAGAATGGATTGTACTTCAATTGAAATCACCAATGGTCCAATTTTGCACAAAAGCAACATTAACAACACAAGTACCAATCCAACTTATAATTTTGTCATTGTTTCACAGTAGTCAAATGTGAAACCAATAAAATTATTTTCCATTCAACTTAAGTAAAACAAATTTGTACAATATCAAAATAAGAACAAAGTTACAAACTAATATATCATCAGTTTATATTTCATGTCTATATGAATGTTGAATTCGGTTCATGAATTTATGCATATACTTGCAGGTATGGTTCAAAGTGGTTGTCATAATACACAACCACTATTGAATACAATTACTAACAGGTTAGATCAAGAATTTGTTGGTAGCAGCTTCACTCCCATTTCTGTGGATTCTTCTGCTTATTCTGAAGTTGTTAATCTTTTTTATGTTGAAGAGAACCAAAGTCGTGGTAATTTGTACTAATAACAAAATTAATTTGGATACTTTAATTACTTTTATTGTTATAAATTCATGTTTCTAATCTTTAAATCAATATTTAGACATAACTAAGCTGCCATCCTATGCTAGTGCAAGACCAAGTAAATAATCTCAATATTTAGAAGCTGTAAAATTTTGTCAGCCTTCTCTTGAGGATGCTTTTACACCTATTTCAAAGATATTGGATTTTGACAATAATTCTGATGAAGATGAAAATGAAAATGATGGTAATCAATAATGATTGATTTTAAAAAATAAATTAATATTGTATTTATTTTCATTTATTAATAATTGCTTTCTTATTTTATTTCAAATTACATAATTGGGCATTTTTCCTCTAATTTGTATTCAAGATCTGAAATTCAAGGTGCCACACTACTTTTTAGTCAATTTATATTATTATAGTGTACATATAATATAAATATGTTTTAATTAATGACTTATTGTTTTTTATGTACTTAGCAAATGTTGATGTAGGGGACTATTCCATTAAGTGTCCCTATTGTCAAGCTCAATTGTGGTACGAAGAAAGATATGATAAATGCAAAAGATTAAAACAAGTTGATTTCTCTCTTTGTTGTCAAAAGGGAAAAGTCCAACTTCCATTGTTGAAGAAACCTCCACAATTGCTTCAAAAGTTGTTGAAAGGTGAAGACACTACAAGCCAACATTTCTTACAGTACATGAGAAGCTACAACAACATGTTATCATTTACATCAATTGGTGCTAAGATTCATTCGTTAATCAATGATGGATGTGGTCCTCCTCAGTTTATTCTTAGTGGTCAAAATTACCATCACATTGGAAGTTTATTGCTTGATAAAGGATCAAGTCCAAAATATGCACAACTATATATTTATGATACAGAAAATGAAACAACAAACAGAGTTAGTCACTTTGGGTATGTCTACATACTTTATTTTTGTTTTACCAATCATTGCGTATATAATTGATCCATTTGTAATTTTACAGGTCCGATATACAACAATCCATATTTGATAAATCATTGATCGAAGAGTTGAAAAACATGATTGACAAACACAATCTTCTTGCTCAATCATTCAGAAGAGTAAGAGATTTTATACATGATGATGACCGATCAGATTTTGCATTGAGGTTATTTAGACATCGCTTTAAGGATCCTAGAGTATATAATACACCAATAGCAGATGAAGTCGCAACATTGATAGTTGGTGATTTGAGCACCTTAGATGTAGGAAGGGACATCATTGTCAAGAAAGTTTGTGGTCAGTTGATGAGACTACATGAAACTCACACATGTTTCATTCCTTTGCAATATCTTTTGATTTTTTTAATATGGAGAGGATGGTTATCAAGAGAATATTCCAATTAGAGATTGTCACAGATATGGTCAAAGTCGAAAGAGAATTCAGATTTCTTTACGAGAATTCATTGCTTTCAGAATACAAGATAAAAAGGTTGAATTAGGTAACATTGTACACTCACATTGATTGTTTCAACAGTTTTTAGTGGGTACCTACACCATGATTGAAGCCTAAAGGTTGTCTTTTATAAGAAATAATCAAAAACTCATTCGTTCCGATATTCTAAATGGGTTAGAAGAAGCTGTTAACAGAGGTGAAACTAATTTTTCTTCCATTGGAAATCATATAGTTTTGCCAGCTTCATTTACAGGTGGTATGAGATACATGTTCAATAATTGCCAAGATGCTATGGCCATTTGTAAAAGGTATGACTATCCAGATTTGTTTATAATAATCACATGTAATGTAAATTGGCCCGAATTTCTTGATTTTGTAAAATCAAGAGGTTTAACTGCTTCAGATAGGCCAGACATTGTTTGCAGAATTTTTAAAATGAAATTAGACCAAATGATTACAGATTTCAAGAAGAATAATTTCTTTGGAAAAGTCAATGCAGGTACACAAACTACATTTCCATCATTTAGACTTTTTACCGCCAATTGTTTTGTCTAATAATTATCTTCAAATTTTAGGTATGTATACAGTTGAATTTCAAAAGAGAGGTCTGCCACATGCTCATATATTATTATGGTTGAGTGACTCAAACAAGTTAGAAAATGAAAAGCATATAGATGAAGTAATCTGCTGAACTTTCTCATCCAGATCTCAAACACGTTAGAAAATGCAAAGCACATATATGATACATGGTCCGTGCGGAGCCGCTAGATTCAACTCACCATGTAACACCCTAGATGGATATTACTAGATGAAAACTCATTTTTCACAAAACATACTTTAAGAACTTCAAACATTATAATAAGTTCCCAAGCGCGGGAAATTCAAAACTTGTCTCGTTATAATCCGTTCATACTATCTCTTCTGTATTACAAGTTCATAATGGATAAAACATCAAAATGTCTATTACAATATGTAGAAAACATGGCATAATGAAAATCCCCCATCGGTAGCCCCGCTCTGTCGCTAAGCATCAGCATGATCACCTGAATTCACGTCTGCTCCCACGCAACAAGTCACGTGATCATCGCCAAACACAAACACACAAACAAGAAAGGGTGAGCTGACAAGAACACAATACAATCATAAGATAAAATAACTGTCCCTTACCCAATCTAGTTTAATTAATTTTAGTTTAGTACACTTGTTATCACAATATACTTCCAATCTCATAACCTATATGAGAAAGATTCAACTACAACCTTGGTCCTTAGGGATTATCATGCTCCCACGAACCTGCCCGCTCGTGGTCCAACTCTACGGACCTCCCCGCCCGTAGTCCTACTCTACGAACCTGCCCGCTCGTAGTCCAACATGCGTGAACACCTACTATGAACCTCCCCGCTCATAGTAGCCTCAAGTGTGAGCACGGAACATACGAACCTCCCCGCTCGTATCTCCACACAAGAGTACAACATATACGGACCTCCCCGCCCGCATCAATCACGCATCTCAAATCTCTGTTACGAACCTCCCCGCTCGTAACTAATCTAGCATGTCCCTGACCAAACCCTCGAGACCATCGATGTAAAACGCTACAAAATAATATATTGTTCGCACGCTATTTCCTGGCGTTGCCTAGGCACTGCCATCCGAAATTACGTTGCAGACCGCTTGGCAAAAACCTCTCGCCGTCAGGCGCTAGGCACTTCCAAAAATCATAGCACATATCTCATAAATCAATTATTCATACATAGAGGTATACATTCACAA
>Ga0209589_1010817_pt1 | contig 13141 bp, 7 predicted proteins | sample CowpeawhiteBW_FD_187525 | JGI IMG/M metagenome (GOLD analysis project Ga0209589, IMG submission 187525) | Root nodule microbial communities of legume samples collected from California USA - Cow pea white BW (SPAdes) (version 2) | ecosystem: Host-associated > Plants > Roots > Nodule | place: USA...
ACACATATATATATATATATATATATATATATATATATATATATATATATATATATATATATATAACACTCAAAAGAATTGCAGAACCACGCACCAATTACACCAAGCTAAGCAATATCAACTAACCCATCACACAAGATGACACTCTAGACTCAATTATCCGGATCTAGACATTGCTATATGATTCTTGGTGGTTTTTGCACTTATGGTGGTCTCTACTATCTACAGAGTCATTGTCAATGGATTTCACCCTACCACACAAGATTAGTCCATTTAATCGTCATAAGAACTTTGTGATTGTTCTTAAAGACAAGACCTCCTGCCCCTCTTACCATATGACTCATTCCACTCTACATGAGTCTTGAATGAACATTAGAGTATCTGGATAAATCTCTAGTACTGACTCCTTACATCAATGAACACACTACTAATTAAATTAAATAGGATTTCCACCATGGAATCTCCTATATTCTCACAAAAGAAATTGAAAACACATATTAAAACCCATACAACATATGTCTCTCTTGGAAAATAACTAATTCTTATAATTTTTATCCAATCCAATTTAACAATACAATATGCAAACAATTTGAGATTTTAGAAATAAAACTGCAGCTTGTTTAAAGCTCCAAATTTTTTTTCTTTATATTCAAATCAAATATGATTGAATAAAAAACCAAAGGCAAAAAGAACCAACTTAATTAAATAACTATAGAGAAAGTTATGCACCAAACAAGCAACAAAGGTCAATGTTGTCAACAACCAAAACTACAAGGACCTTGCGATAAAAAATGCTCTCACTACAGACCTCCGATTCAAGATCCGATATTTCAAAGTCAAGAACTATGTGTCTAGGATCAGTTGTTAAAATTCCAGCTCAATCCAACGGTTAACAAAGTAGAAACCTTCATTTTACGAAAAGTGTGCAGTGTAGGAAAATGAGTAACGCCACACCATATGCTTCTTGGTTGTGAGATTTTGACTTGTTCCATTGCATAATTTGGTATCTTGCACTTTTATCTTCTCAAACTCATTTCAAAGTGGTTTATAGATGATACCAAACTGAACATTGCAACAATCAATATCTCTCATTCCAATTGCATTCTAAACTACCTAAAATTCTCTAACCCATGGATACCCAAACATGAAATTCCTCCCCATAAGAACTTAAGGACAATGAATTTACACACCTCATGAATCAAGTTTTAATTGTGTTATTATCAATGTTTACAACAAGTTGTTTTACAAAAGTGAAATATATGTTTGAATATAAAAAATATAAACAATAAAAAGTCATAGCAGAAAATTAAAAGAAGATATCAAAGATGTGGAATTGCTTACACATGTGTTTTACAAAAAGCGACTACTAAATTATAGCATGAAAAAAAATCAAATTATCTATAAAGTTATAGTAATTATCGGTGTATGATACTTGCAATCCAATTATATTAACTTTGTTCTGACAAAAGATTCCAATAATATTAAGGTGGTGTTACTTTGACACTGTCAATTTTCTCTTACTTCCCTTTAACACCTAAAAAACTATTATTTTATTACTATCATAAACATATGCGTTATTGCGCCTGTGTGTATGCATTTTGTAAATATGTGTGATATTATATTAGTAGATGATGATATTATAATGTTATTAAGTTAATATATAAAATAAAATTATATTTATTAAAAATAAAATAAAATATATCAAAAAAGATGAGAGAATAACGTTGGTAAATAAAAAAGAAGAGAAGAAATAGAGATAAACGATTTTATATAAAACTTGTAAAAATAACGATCAATTTTCAAAACTTTAATAAATAATTATATTTTAAAGAGTAATATTTGTATTTTAAAATGTGAACACAAAATAGGAAATGCTCTTTTTATATACCGTTATAGATAATATTTTTTTTATATTTACTTTTATAACATTAATTAATATTTTATTATTTAATTTAGGGTCAAATGGAACTCAAAATTAAAAATGGTGTGAAAAATAACTTTTTCCTAATATTAACCAGGCTACAATTATTAAAACAGTAATTGTACCAATCACATTGAAACAATATGTACCAAACAGATTGAAGTTTCTTATCCAAACAAACATTATTTGAGACTCACATCCAAACATGATACGAAACACAAACAATTAAAAAAAATATAGATTGGAAGCATGCAGGGATATTAAAGGTAATCAAAACAAAACAGAGGAACAGTCTAAGTGTGATTTACCGTACTACTATTTAAGGGCGATAACCAAATAAAATATACTTATTTAATAATTTAAAATAATAATATTTAATTATATTTATTTTTATTTAGATATATTTCAATATATTATTAAAATAAATTCAAGTTGGACTCTTTTTTTTAAGTATTAAATATTATTTTCTTACTTGAAAACCTGATTCTGGATTACATGATTTTATAGAAAACAAACTTTTGTATAAACTCCATTATCCTTCTCATTCTTAATCAATTTGCGTTTTTCTCAATTGTCAAATTACTAGCCCTTGAACAATTAATTTGTAATTTAAAGTCGAAAAAAATTAAGTGCATTATATAAACATTGTTTTTCAATTCCTTTATTTATTATAATATATTTAAGTATACGTCCTTATTTAAATAATTCATGATACTATTTGTTTAATGTGTCCAAAACTAATTCTTCTCACTCTCGTTCAAAAGAAATAAAAAAATTTGGGGGCTATAGTTACACCTATTAATAAATGTCATATGCTCCACCAAAAGACACCTCTCACTCTCATTCTTCTCATTTCTCTTTATTCTTTTATTCTCCTTTTTCCTCATTTCTTTCTTTTATAATGTCCTAAAATTCTCAAAAAAAATTGACAAATTTCTATTATATATCGTTTGAGGCTGTGCAATACACTAGATAAAATCTTAAAAACAATAAATTTATACGTCTAAAAAATCAAGTTTTAATCGTGTTATTGTCAACTTTTATAGTTGTTTTACAAGAATGAAATATATGCTTGAATATAAAAAAAAGATATAAACATTTATCACTAATTTCTTAGTTGAAAGCCTAACTTTGGATAACCTCATTGCAAATGGAAAGGGAGCTTTTGTTTAAGAAGAATGATATTTTTGTCATCCAAAATATTTTTATACCCATTTAATATTATCCTTCACTATTTTTTATTTTTTTATTTTATATAAATACAAAAATTCACTCTTTTATAACTATTTTACTCCTGTATAACTTGTCAGATAGTTTTCAATCGATATCAAACAATCTTTTTTATTTATTCAAAGAATCTAGGATGGCTTAAGAAGTGGATGAACAAAATTACATGATTTAATATCTAAGAATTCACTGAATTGAGGAGTATTTGAAAAGTTTGTATTCATTAAATGATCTGCGGAAAGCAGATGGAAACGCGGTTTCTGAGTCAAAGTCTACCTTTGAAGTATGATAAAGTCTTGAAGCCATTCTCTGAAAGGGAAAAGGGAAAAATGTGGTCCTTCTGTAGTTATTTATGTATTGAGTCGGTGTTGTTAAATATCAATATATAACTTTTACAGTTCAGATTCAAATTGAATGAGAAAGAGTTTGGACATGATGTGGCCAGAGGTAGCAGTGTTGCTCTTACTTCTAGTACAGACAAGTCATGCTCGTTATCTTCCTTCTTCCTGTGGCAACATCACCGAAATCTCTTATCCATTTCGATTAAAAGGCGATCTAGAGAAGTGTGGTGAGTCCCTTCAACTACATTGGGTTTATAAGGAAAAGTATTATTGGGGAGATCAAACACCAATGAGACCTGAGTCCAACCAGGTAAGGCATTGACACTACTCTCAACCTAAAATCTTAAGACAATGGATTTATGGGCCTTTATCCTTATATAGTGCTCTACTTTCTCATTTTTAGCCAATATAAAACTTAGACTCACACTTAAATTTCTAACAAAGCCGGTCTACGAGCATATGGTAATTGGAAAGCTCTAAGTTTCGAGCATATAGTGTTTCTAAACTTTAACCATTCAGTGAGAGAGAATTGGAAGTATGTTGAAACTGGAAAGTACGGGAAGTGGGACTCAAAGGGATATGCATATGCTATTGGTGGTGATCTAAAAGCAGAGGACTTTGAAGTTGGGTGTGACGTAAAGCTTGTTGCTCCAACATCTTCACGACTTTCCATAACGATTCCTACACTACCATGCACAGGGGACTGGCCTATGGATTTGAGATTTCATGGGTAAAACTCGCCTGTCAGACACATCATTGTTGATTAGGGGGCTTCTGCTACTTCGAATCTTCTAACAAATCATTGACGGTTTGGAAGGTCCGTCCGAGTCGTTGGACCTGTTTCGGTCGTCGGCTCGTCTAGGTCGTCGAGCCGTTCGGGTCGTCAGATCCATTCGTGTCGTCCGGCCCTTCTTGATCGTCGGGTTTTCAAATTTATCTCATAATAAATTTAATTTTTTTTTCAAACAAGAAATTAAAATGTAAGGTATTTTAATTTCCTTATCCAAACAAATTATTTAAAAAATGAATGGAATTTAATTGCAAGCAATTCAAATGCAAAGTATTTCAATTTCTAAGCATTGTTGAAATGCTCCACCCAAACACAAGGTTATAGTGGGTTTGGATGAGGCAATTCAAGAGGGTGATTCATTTATTTGGAGAATTTAAAATTTTTTGTAATGAAATGCTTTGTTTGGATAGAGAAATTAAAAAAACATTTAAAATGCATGTATTTTTTTGAAGTATTTAAATTAACTAAATTAGAAGAAATTCAAATACCCTAACCTTGTGTTTGGATGGAGCATTTCAACAATGCTCAGATATTGAAATATTTTGCATTTGAATTACTTGCAATTAAATTTCCTTCATTTTTTAAATAACTTGTTTGGATAAAGAAATTAAAATACCTTACATTTCAATTTCTTGTTTGGAAAAAACAATTGAATTTCTTGTGAGATAAAATTTAATTTTTACAATATGTATTTTAGGCTTAATTATGTTTTGAGTTCATGATAAATTTAGGAAGGGGCTCGATGACCAGATGGACCAAGCTGACCCACCCGACTACCCAACCGAATTGGTCTGACCCGACGTCCCAAACGGGTTGGGCCGGTTGGAAAACCCAAACAGGATGGGTCGACCTGATGATCCAAACAAGCCTGACGGCCCATACCTGCCGGTCATGCCTGTCAAGTTCATCAACCTGGCCCGGTACGACCCGGCCTAAGTCGGCCCGTCTAAGTCATTGGCCCGGCTTGGCCCCACTAGGTCGTCAAATCGACTCAACCCATATGGGTTGTCAGACCTGTTTTTGTCATCGAGCACACCCAACAAGTTTGTGTCGATGGGCCGACCCGACTTGGCAAGGTCGTCGAACTCGTCTAGGTCGTCGGGTTGGTTGGGCCTAACTAGGTCATCGGGTCGGTTAGGGTTGTCGGATCAACGGGTCAATCAAGTCGTTGGGCCTGCTTGACACATCTAGGTCGTAAGGCCCGCCCAACACCTCTAGGTTGTATGGCCCGCCAAACTCGTGTTGATCATCAGACCCACTGCTTGAGTTATCAAGTCTGCCCGACCTGTATGTGTCATCAGGTCACCTGGTCCGTCTAGGTCATTGGGTCCACCCGACCTGCCTGGGTTGTTGGGCCTACTCGACCCGTTTGTGTCATCAAGTCGGTCTGATCCGTCTGGATCGTATAGCCTGCCCAGCCTGCCATGGTTGTGAGGTTGAGTGAGAAAAATTTCAAATTCCACTTTTTTTAGGGTATTTAAATTTCTTCTAATTTAGCTAATTGAAATGCTTCAAAAAAATGCATGCATTTTAAATGCTTTTTAATTTTTCTATCCAAACAAAGCATTTCAGTACAAAGAATTTCAAATTCTTTAAATAAATGACTCACCCTCTTGAATTGTCTCATCCAAACACAACCTAAAAAAGGTGAAATTTGAAATTCTACTCACTCAATCCCAAACGGGCCCGACAAACTCGATAACCATGACAGGTTGGGCTGGCCTAACGACCCAGACGGGTTGGGCAGGCCCGACGATCCAAACGAACCGGGGTGACCTAATGACACATACGGGTCGGGCGGGCTGGACAACTCAAACAGGTTGGTCAAGCCCGACAACCCACACCACCCGGGCAAACCCGACGACCAAGATGTGATGAGCTGGCCCAACGACCTAGGCAGACCAAGTTGGCCCTACGACATCAACGGGTCAGGCGGGCTCGATGACCCAGACAGGAGTAACGACTTAGACGAGCCGGGTGGGCTCGAAGGCAGAGACGGGCTTAACCGACCTGATAACCAAGACGAGTTAGCGGGTCTGATGAACCCCAAAAGTTTGGAGGGTCAGACTACATAGAGGTGTTCAGCGGTATTGACAACCTAGACCTGTGGGGTAGGCCCAACGACCTGTCGGGCAGGCCCAACGACCTGTCGGGCAGGCCCAATAACCCCACCGACCCGTTGACCTGAAAAGCCTGACTGACCTGATGAGCTAGTTAGGCCCGACCGGCCTGACGACCTAGACAAGCCCGACCGGTCCGAAGACCTGGGCGATACCGACTGGCCCGATGACCTTGCTAGGTTGGGCCAGCACATCGACAATGACTTGCCGAGTATGCCTGATGAGACAAATGGGTCCGACAACCCAGATGGGTCGGACAAGCCCGCCCAATGACCTAGTAGGGCCAAGTCGGGCCAACGACCAAGACGGATTAGGTCGAGCTCGGTTGACAAACTTGACTAGCATGACTGGCCCGTATTGGTCGTCGACTGATCAGGCTTGTTTGGATCGTTGAGCCGATCTAAGCTAGCCCGTTTGAGTTTCTCGGCCCGGCTGAGTCGTTGGGTCAGACCGACCCATTTGGGTCGTCTAGTCTGTTTCCAAATTTATCATGAACTCAAAACATAATTAAGTCTAAAATAAATATTGTTAAAATGAAATTTTATCTTACAAGAAATTCAATTATTTTATCCAAACAAGAAATTGAAATGTAAGGTATTTTAATTTCTTTATCCAAACAAGTTATTTAGAAAATGAAGAAAATTTAATTGCAAGCAATTCAAATACAATGTTGTTCCTGCGGAGAACAAATAAGAGATGTCAGACACAAACGTTACCTTACCTCAATCAGCAATCTTCTCAGTAGGCTTCCTCCCGGTTGGCATATGCTATCTGTAGGTATCTCGATTTGGAACGGTTTGGACCCGAGAGGGGTTACTTGCGGAGAAGACTCTGACGCTCAAGTTAGCAAAAGAACTCTCAAAAAGTCAAATCTCGTGATTAAGGGAGTAATGAATGTGTACCTTTAATTGCTGGGGTCCATGCATATTTATAGATTATTAATTATGTATGGCCACGTCATGGGCTGGGCCCCTGTTTGGGCTGCAGGTGGGCCTGAGCCTTAGTCCAGGTCACTTAGTTTGATTATCGTGGGCCCTAGGGGTTTTGCTGGTAATGCTATGAATTTGTCAAGTTCTCGCTTAGTTTCCTTAAGTTACCGGCTTAGGTTGGTTACTCTTTAGCGACTTAGGCCGGTTGCTCTTTTAACGGCTTAGGCCGGTTACTTTTATTTGCTCAGCATATATATGGTGATTATTTGCGTCCTTGGGAGTATGTAGACGGATTTTATGGCTATAGTCAGGCTAAGCCGCCTAGGTGTAGTACAAATGCATTTCAATTTCTCAACATTATTGAAATGCTTCATCCAAACATAAGGTTAAAAAATTGTAATGAGTTTTACAGAAGATTTGTCTTATATAAACACTTAATACAGGGACATTAATTGACGTACAGTATTAGTGTGTAATTCACTTAGTTATTTATATTGATAAACTCTGTGCCAGGTTGTCCTTTATAAATCTAAGAAGGGATTTCATATCCTTTAAAAATAAAAATCTTCTCATTAACGTGTATGGACTATCAGGTGGTGTCCTGTAGTCGGAGGGGCGAGTAGACACTCGTGCAGCAAAGACCGATCAGTGACCTCACCCAAAGGGTGTAGAATCAAGAGATGTCTGATGTAATGGATAAAAGTTAATGAACTGAGGAATGGGAAAAGCTAACTTTGGTTATAGTTTTGAGATGCTTTATTTATTGCCATGTTTTAGTTTGTTTCTTTTAAATGAGCTCACCCTATTTGTGTGTGTTTTGCGATGATCATGTAACTTGTTACATGGGAGCAGATGTGGATGCAGGTGAGCATGTGGATGTTTAGCGATGGAGTGAGGATCAACTATGGTAGTTTTAGTAGTTCTTTTTATAGAATTTTATAAACTATTTTTGTATTGGCTTTATAAACATTTTATAGTTGTAATACTTGAACGCCACAATTTTATTTTAGTTTGGCACGTTGAAATAATTGCTTTAAATTTCCCGCATTTTTGGAAAGAAGTTATTAATAAATGAGGTTATTTATATATTATTTTTATTTTTATTTTAAATAAGTAATTTCCTGCTAGGACGTTACATTCTCTCCTTTCTTATCAGCGAGTTCCGATCCTTTTGTTCAAAATTTCTTCGTTTGTACCAAACCGCTTGCAGAATCAAATCCTGTTCCACAAGATCCTATATGAGTTATACATCCTTCTTGCATTTATGCTGGAGACATTGTCAGTGCTATGGGATTTGGATTAAGTAGATAAAAATGATGAATGGGATTGTGGCACTCCACTCGTTGCCAATGTGGAATGATACCACCGAAAAGAAGGGAACGTTGCTTTGCTCTATTGGATGCGTCATATCCCAAATAACAAGCGAGCTTTTTACCAAAAAATTCAAACATGTGGTCACAAAATGTTATGCACTCTCTTGTTGCGTAGCAATAGAAGCATACTTATGCTGCTTTGGCGGATCCAAACACTAATTAATTAAAGAACTATATTTAGAGTTGTCAATTTTGCCCAGCCCACACGACTTGGCCTTAGCCCACGTAGGTTGGGGCCAAAAGAGCTCATAGGGCCAAAATGCTCCTAATTAAAAAAACCCACAAGACTAAAAAACACACAAAATTCCTGTGAGTTAGGGTCAACCCATGGGCTTCCTTTTTAAACAAGAAAAATATATTATTATTTTTAAATATATTATTAAACTTTCAATTTAGGTCGCCATGTCAGCCTTGGACCATTCATCTCATTAATTGGTCCAACTTGACAAATATTGGTCATCAAGTCAACCCGTCGTGGCCGCCAGTCGGTCTCGGTTGTCGGCCTAGGATGGTCCATCACGGTTGTGGGCTTGGGCATGCTCATTTCGTCCATCAATCGGGTTTGCCTTTCTCGTTTGTCGACCCAGCCACCTTGTCTCAACCTTCGGCTCGGACTGGCCCGTCTCAACTGTGGGCCTAGACTGGCTCATCTCATCCATCGGTCCAGGTTGGCCTGTCCCTTCCGTCACCTCGATCCAGCCTTTCTCGATTGTCTGTCCAAACTATTTCAGCTCATCTCAATCATTGGCTTGAGATAGTCCATTACGACCTTTGACCTAGGCTAGCCTGTGTTGATCTTGGTCTTTTGTCCGATCATTCAGTCTCAACCTTCAGTTAGGATCGACCTAAATCAACTTGTCTCCATCTTTGATTCAAACACAAATATTGTTTTTAAGAATTAGTTAAAATATTTTAATGGACTAAACTTACTTTGGACCTGATCTTAACCCACTTGAGATGGAGTTTTGGCGGCTGAGACTTTTTTTTGGACCTCTCGTTCAAAGATCCCCTTAAAGGAGGCTTAGAAAGGATTAGGATAGAGCTGACCCATGAACTACTATCCAAATTGACACCTTTACTCATATTGTATTTAAGGTAATTTAATATTTACTTTTATAATTTTACTTGAACTTATATTAATTTATATTAATTTAAGTTGATTTAGACTTTGAAACTTATAATAATGATTTACTGTATTTAAACTTTTATATAATTTTTATAAAATTTTATTTAAAATTTTGTATAAATTTTTATGATTAAAATATTTTGTAATATATTTTTAATTTTCTTTAAATATTTGTGCCGTAATATCTATGAGTAATGTGAGTATCATGGAACAGGTAGCAACGAATAGGAAAATGATAGTTTTAACAAAAACAAATTAACAAATTTGGATAAACTACTAATTTGAGTAAAAAAAGTACAACTTTATTATTTATTTTAATTAAAAAATAAAATATTTATTCATTTTAATTTTATTTATCAAAACTTTACCAAATTTATAAAAAAAATTGTTAAAAGATAATTTTCCCAAGTGATATTTATCCGTAAAAGTATAGCTGAAAGCCGCTGCCCATAGTCACTCCGTGATCCCTGCACTTGACGAGCATTTAAATATTTTGTATTCATTAAATGATGCGGAAAGCATATGGCAACGCGGTTTCTCATTCAAAGTCTACGGTTATCACAAGTCATCAAATAACTGTCTAAATGGAAAAATGTGGTCCTTTAAATATTTTCAGTCAGTCTGGGTTGTTTTAAATATTAATATCTAACTTGAATTGAATGAGAAAGAGTTTGGACACGATGTGGAGAGAGAGAGCATTTGTCCTGCTACTGCTACTTCAAGTCCACCATATCTGTGCTACCAAGGACGACCAAGAACAACACCTCTGTCCCCCTTCTTCGTGTGGCAAAATCAGCAACATCACTGATCCATTTCGATTACAAGGCGACCCAGAGAAGTGCGGTAACAAAAGTTATGAGCTTGGTTGTGAGAATAATGTTACGGTGTTGTATCTGCAATCTGCAAAATACCATGTTCAGGCAATCAACTACAACAACTACACAGTGAGAGTGGTTGATCCTGCGCTTCAACTTCATAATTGCTCCTCTCTTCCTCTCCGCTCCCTCTCTCGCTCCAATTTCTCTGATACATACACTTACACTTACTCTTCGGATCCATACCAAGCCATTACAAGTTCATATGAAAATTGGGGATCTCTGAGTTTCGAGCATATAGTGTTTCTGAGTTGTAAGCATACAGTGAGAGAGAATGGGAAGTATTTGAAAACAGAAGAGTGCGTGAAGTGGGACTCAAAGGGCTATGCATATGCTGTTGTTGGTGACCTAAAAGCAGAGGACTTGGAAGTTGGGTGTGACATAAAGCTTGTTGTTCCAACATCTTTGAGGAGTTTGAATAACCATTCCTACACTTCCATGCACCGGGGCTTGGCCTATGGATTTCAGATTTCTTGGATAAACCTCGCCTGCCAGAATCATCCTTGTCCAGATGGATTCTGCTATATCGACTCTGCGAGCCAGAAACTTGATTGCGGAAAATTTGAAACAAGTGAGTTAGATCTCAACTAAATTTATTTTAAATGAGAAAGTAATATACATTGAGTAGTTTTATCAATACCTACCAGTTTTTGATTTATACAAATTGATAATAAATAATGTATATGTGCTTAAAAATTTAGCTTTAATAATTTCTATTTAAATTAAATTGTCCCAGAAGTTCTCCCACTCAGAGTGATGTGATGGACTGTAGTCATATAAATCTCCCACAAAAATTTAAATTAACTGAACTTCTTGTATTCTTATGAAATATAAATTACATTTCTCTTTCTAATCTGTCTTCAATTTAATTATTATTTTTATTTCAATTAAAATAAAGCATTTAGTAGAACAGCAAAATTATTTTAATAAAACCTTTCTGAAGTATTCTGTTTATTATTATTATTATTATTATTATTATTATTATTATTATTTAAATATTTTAATTAAACATTTAGTAGAGGGAATAAATGGTAAAGAATTAGCTAGTAACTTCTACCGCGGCATATGAATTTCTTGTGATCATAACTTTGAACAATTTTAAATGGTGTGTTTCCTCTTAACTTCCAAATTTATTATATCTCCTAGCTTAAACCATTCATCTCACCTTATAATAACCATCGTTTAATTTTGTCTAATTTTCATGTTAAATTAATTTTTTTAATTAGTTAAAGCGTAATTTATTTTTATTTTTAATTTCTGTACTTGATTAGTACATTCATATTTCATGTATTGACCAATTTTTAAGATTTTTTCAAAACAGAGTTTCAAACATATTATACTTTTCATTTACATATGTTACTATTGACAAAACATCATTCTAATAATTCAACCAATGCCTATATATAAAAAGAATGAAAAGAATTTATCTTTAATGTCTAATTTATTTTCTAATTTTATCTTTTAAACAACGATTTTTAAATTAAAATAATTATTTTATCAAATTTTACTATTTAAGAAGATGACTCAGCTGGGAGAGGGATTCCTGTTCTGATTCCAGGTTCAATTGCTATAACAGAAATGGAGAATTGATCAGAATGGAAGTTTCAAGTTTCTATTAGAGAGAAGGCAGTAAAAACAATGAGAGGGAATTGTAATGAGGGTGGTGTGTGTTGTTTTGTGACATGGGTAGCAGAGAGAAGAGACTATAAGGGGAAGGGATAATGGGGTTTTCATAATAATAAAAATTTTATTATATTTTATTATCTTTAAAAAAGTAAAAACACATCCACATAATGCATGTGTTTTCAATAGAGGAAAAATAATTACTTGTTATCTTTCATATTTTACAGGTATTTATGAGAATTTATGCATTAAATTAAACACTTACTCCGTTTAAAAAAAAGGAAAAAATCTATAACATTTATGAAAATATGCAAATAGTTTTTTTCTATAGCTATTGAGATTATGCGAATTCTGAAATTGGTGTATATTTTCCTTCATTTCATATTCAGTTTCACTTTACGGTACAATACGTCAAGTGCTGGAATTCTTGGTAGCAGGTGAGATTTTATATCATCTTAGTTTCCCTATGCTTTAATTTTGTGCATGATAGTAATAAGAATTGGCTGAGGCCAAATGACCATTATTTACTACCATCATAGCAGAAACATTCACTACTATAAAACATAATATTAAAATAGGTTCAGCCAACACTATACGATTAAAAAACTTTTTTTAATTTAAAAAATATGAAAATTTAGTTGATTTTTTAAATAAATATTTATATTAGTATAAAAAACGTTATCAGAATCTAACAGAGTAAATTTAGTGGACACTAATAGAATTTACTTAATATTATATATATATATATATATATATATATATATATATATATATATATATATATATATATATATATATATATATATATATATATAT
>Ga0209589_1010819_pt1 | contig 13136 bp, 7 predicted proteins | sample CowpeawhiteBW_FD_187525 | JGI IMG/M metagenome (GOLD analysis project Ga0209589, IMG submission 187525) | Root nodule microbial communities of legume samples collected from California USA - Cow pea white BW (SPAdes) (version 2) | ecosystem: Host-associated > Plants > Roots > Nodule | place: USA...
GCCGCCAGAGCTATCACCGCTTTTGCATCCCAGGAATACTCTCTCAGCTGTTCAAGGATCAACATTGTTGTCTGATGCGCATATTGCTCTCCACGACCCGTGCAAATCATCTGCAACCAATTCTTAAATTTCTCTCTTTTAATTACTTTTCACTACTAAAAATTATTACGATACATTGTTTGATGCTTCATTTTCGATATTTCTATTTTTGATGAGTTTATTTATTATTTTAATCCAGAGAAATTTTAAATTTAATTCCGCCTTTACCTGGTAAGAAATTCGCTTCAAGTTAGGGAGTCTAGGGAAATAGATTAATGGATCATTATCTTCTCTGTCTTGTTCGATTTGTTGCCCATTCTCCTGTACATTAAATTATCGACACTTAAAAGAGCTTTCAAGTTACAATCATTATAGATTACTCGAATACACACACATATATATATATATATATATATATATATATATATATATATATATATATATATATATATATATATATATATATATATGTATATATATGTGTGTGTGTGAGAAATTATTAAAAAAATATGCTTTGCAATCATTAGTTTCACCTATTTATCGGATGTAGCCCTATTGGAGATACACAAATATTGTTAGTAAACTTTTGCTTCATATTGTGTCATTTTCTCCCTATACAGTGTATCTCCACAATGGGATAACAAATGCAATCCAGATCCAATGAATGACTTGAGACTCTGATTTCCTTTCCAAAAATTTTACATACACAATTTTGTCTTTAAAAAGTATTTCAAAAGGTTGAAAAAAGGTGTATTTAACTACTCATTGATATTGACTCTTAAATGATATAAGATAATTTGGTGTACATGTACCATAACAATTTCCCAGTCGATAACTAAAGGAGTTTCCATTCTCACAAATAACTTCTAACCTCACAAATAGTCTTACGTTATTTAGGAGTCGAGACTAAGAACAATTTAAATATATATTTTTCTTTCAACTTTCCAAAACATTTTTTAAAGACAAAACAGTGACAGGACTCTAGGCTCCAAAGTGGATAATATTTCAAATTTTATAATTGATTCTAACAATGTTATCTCAACTAACTTGAGATCTCCAAAGTGGAATATACTTTGAATGCCGTGATTTACTCTAATGATGTTATCTCAACCGACTTGAGATTGGAAAATATAGATAACATGTTGGACAATTCCACGAGACTAGATAAGTTCAGTTAGGAATCGATAAATTCTTTGCAAAATCGTAACTTATTTACATTCAATGAGAATATGATGAGCATAAACTGTATATACAAGAGTGTGTGAAGTGCTTGAAGTTACCCTGATCAAATCAGCAATTTCAATTGACTGGTTGACAACTTTTGAAGCAATACAGTAAAGAGATCCAGCGTCATACTTCTCAACACAATGGTCATGAGTCATGCATATTTTCTCCAACATCTGATTGTCATTGATATCAAATGGGTTTAGCAAGAGCTTCTCCGGATGAAAAGTGTTCCAGGAAATTTTCTTAGACGACATGTTGGTGTTCAGCCAACTAATTTTCCAAAGTATTTAGACAAATATTTGAAAGCCAACAATGCGTATTTATACAGTGAAGAAAAGCACTATAGTTTAAAATGCAAAGCCAAAATAATGATTAAGAAACTTCAGTATATATCAAGAAAGAGAGTGAATTTGTGACATTTGTGGCCCATAAGTTTGCTCTCATAAAGGGTGTAACTGACAATTTATTATGATTCCCTAAACTAGAGTTTCTCACTTACCTACTTCGATTTAAACCTTGAAGGAAAGAATGTGTAATAACAGTACTATAAAGAGTGATATGTTTTCAAAAAGATATAGGTAAAATTGCGAATAAAGGAAATAATATACTCGGAGTGCTTATGCTATCATGAGTTCCACCCTTTTATATATTTTACTATCTAAAAGATTGAAAAAGATTCAAGTTTAAGGTTAATTAAATAAACAAAAATATGCTTGATTAAGGGGTTAGAAATGCACTAAGGTAAAATAATCATACAGGGATAATTTGCTTCCATTTAGGAGTACTTTTTATATGCTTTGAAACACACTTTATTTTAGTTCTGTTCACAACAAATTTCTTGTGAATAAACTGATTTACCTATGTTGTTGTATTATTCATGCAATGAACAATATAATTTATAGGCTCACATATTCTTGGCCGTTATACTAAAAAACAAACAAAAACAGCTAAAAGTGACTAACACATTAACTACCCATAAGACTCCAATGACTAATACATTAATTACCCAATGGCTAATACATTAACTACCCATCCAACAACTAATACATTTATGTTACACTGCATCATGTCAACATATAAATATGAATGTGATGCCCCAAGTACAGCAAATCGCAATGTGTTTGCAATGTGTTCACACAGCTCAAGCTACAAACATGAAAGAATCATTGCTTAGAGAATATAGAAAAAAGTCGAAGGGTTATTATAACAACTTAAAAGAATGGGTAAACTCAACCAGGTATGAACTTGATGAAAATTAAAGTGGGAAAAAAGGTAACATTCTCATCCACATTTTAATGAGTGCAGAATCACAATTTCTAAATGAACTCAAACATGCAACACAATGTTCAGGTGTTATTGATATATGATTGCACTAGTCAACCACAATGCAAAACCCAAAACATCAATTAGATACAGTTTTATATGTCTTGAAGAGGATCGTCAGCCTAGCTTCATGATATAAAGCTAAAAAAGGAAGGAACATGAGACTAAACCCCTCCCTACCCATACCCAATACAGGTAAACATTTGCATAAAACAAACCTTTTTCTGAGAGCAATATATAGCAACAACTAAAAACAATTTCCTAAACAGTACCAGCACCATGCTATTAGTGATCCTGATATTCAAAAAATGTTTGAAGCAAATACCTGCAAGTTCCTTTGAAGTTCTTGAGTCTTCTTTCGAAGAGCTGATAATAGCAAACAGATCATCTAATCTTTTTGGCCATTAGAGCAGATACCACTCTCTTGGGAGCTTTGATACTAAATTGAAAAAAAAGCAGAATAAGAAAATAGAAGAAAACGAGAACTGAGCATTGATAACTTCTCTGGTACAGAGAACGAGTCCTCTTTACAAGGTAAAGTATCAGTAGCTATGAAGGAATTGAATGGAGCCATGCTCCATGTAAAATGATTGAAACAGAAATTTCACAATTCTCAGATAGAACACTTCTCTACTCTCGACCCAAACCAATCACAAATTGCTAATTCTCCTCTCTCCTTTCCGTTATTAGTCACCCTTCTAAATTTTTCCAGCCTGATATTTTTAATCTCTTCGACCAATTCATCTAGATCATACGTCCATTCTGTTATCTTTGCTGTCTCTCCTCCCTCTCCACTTATTCTGCTGTCACCTGCTTCCCCACTTGCATATACTCTAGAACTTTGAGCGTCCAGCAATCCATTTATTTCGTCTTATCCCTTTCTTTTCCTCTTAATAGGGTTGTAAATTGGGCCTATCAAATGAATTCACATTTCTCTCCAATACATTTTTTTCCTCCCAATGTGATAGAAGTAATAGTTCAGCAACCTGAAACTTATACCTCAGCATGGGAAAACATCAGAAAGAAAGACTACCATACATCATATGCATAAATATGCCGATCACCGAAAATGGTGTAAAGACCTAGCAATGCTAGTGTTAAAGTATTACCTATTCCACCTGCTAAAAGCCACATAATATGCAAGCAAGGATTTAACAACTAAATTATGTTAATCCTTGACAAAACAAAACTGTTTATCAACCCAAAGGCTAAGCAATTAATGATTGACCGACTGAGATTAACAAAAAAATTCTCTATAAAAGTCTAGATTTACGTAAACCCTTCTGCCACAGAAGAATATCGTACAAGTGCAAACAGAATCAAATTCATTTTCCATGTCTTCTTAGTACATCTGAAAAGCAGATAACAGCAAAACACATAATTAGCCTAAACTATTTACTATATTAAGAACAACAGATAATCGTTGAGAAATTGGGGAAAAAATTGGATAGGAATTGGCCATTCCACAACGTTAAATTTGGCCATTTTTCTCACACACTCATCCAGTGCCTAAGCCCTCCATAACATTCATCAACCATCAACTGTTACAGCAACAAAAGACCAACCACACACACCTCTACAAAGATCACAAAACTTTAACCCTTTAAAAGTCAAACTTTAATTATTACCATACCACATAAAATAAACTACCAACAAAACATAAAAAAGAAGGGAAATAGGGTAAAACATATAACTTATAATTTATCATTAATTAACCATAAACAGGCTTCAGTGATTCTACATCTAACATAAAAAATCTAGAGCACTAAAACTGAATTTCAGAATTACTCCAACACAACAGCAGCACCCAACTCCTTGAGTTTCTCCATAATGGTATTAGCCTCCTCCTTGGTGAGCCCCTTCTTCAAAACACAAGGAACCTTTTCCACCAAGTCCTTGGCTTCCTTCAACCCCAAGTCAGTAAAGGACCTCACTTCCTTGATGATTTTGATCTTGGCAGCAGCATCATACTTCTCCAACTTCAAATCAAACACCGTCTTCTCTGCCACCGCAGCACCGGCCTCCACCCCAGGGGACCTTGCAGCCGGCATTGATGGCGTGACAACGGCGGCCATCGGAGCGCCATAGCGGTGGAGACCCATCTTGAGCCGCCAGAGGACGGTGAAGTCATGCCTTTCAAACCTGTTGAGATCGAGAAGCTCGTTGGCAATGCGCTCCACCTTCTGCGCACGCGCCTCCGTGGAGAGAGCACGCGTGAGGTTCACAAACCTCCTGGCACACCTTGCCGCACTGTGAGACATTGATTTTCCCTTCACCACACCAAATTGTCACCAAATACAAATGAAAACTCAAATCGACACCCTAATCGTATGAAACGACAAACGAAGAAGGACGTACTATGGAAGATTTTTCCGGCACCGGATGATGCAGTGCGGCGGCTACGCTTCGGGTTCACTTATGTGTGGGGAAATGAAGATTCTTATGTTCACCGCTTATATGCCGGTCGGCTCAGTTCTCTTTCACGGATATGGACCGGGTTTTAGTTCTTCAAATCATTTTTGGATTAATTAATTTTTCTTTCAGAAAATATATTCGTAGAATTATTGACTTGGTTCTTCCTAGTATGAGGAGATTTTAATTTAGTCTTAGGATTTTTAAAGCTAAAATAAGTTTTTTAAAAATAACTTTCATCTTTTTTTTTGTTTTCAAGTAGTTCCTAATTATAGTTTAACTACAATTTAGCTCTTGTATGGTTACCATTAAAATGGAATTTAGTTCATATGTAAGAAATAAATTGCGTTATAACATAATAAGTAGCAATTTGTTTGAAATGAAAGGCATATATCAAAGATGAAAGATATTTTTATTTATTTATGTATTAACATCAAATAACAAATTTGAAAATAAAACATCACTCAACATAAATTACTAGAGGACTTTTAATTACCAAAATTGTACTTAAACAATAATGTATCTTTTTCTTAAAAAAAAAAAAAAACTAAATCTTCAAATGGATACTATAACATTATATTTTCAAATGGAGAGCAGAATTTCCAACTAATTTTTTAATGTCTGATGTTTCTGGGTAGGGACCAAGAGCCTACTAAAAGAATCTCTTCACTTCACGTTATCTTTCTCCTCTCTAGTAACCTCAGCGAAATCCACTCCTTAGCTCGATCGGTTGGGATGACGATCGGGGTACCTGTCTAAAGTACTCCGATGCTTAAGTCAGAAAGGGCCGATCGGTATATCAGAATATCAGCTGTAATAAATGCGAAATTAAGATCCTCACCAACCTACCTTTGGGCCCTATTTATAGCTTTCGACATGGGCCTGTAATTAGGGTTTCTTAATCACGGCCCAGTGACTCCCTAATGAAGATTATGGACTCGTTTAATCGATAATTATTGAATTAAGTTATTTGACCGTGCGACCGATGGTCGCTTGGCTGGGTTACTGACGTTATGCTTTCAACAAGCTAACAATGTGTTTTACCGATCAACCGACAGGTGCTTTAGAAGGTCCGTCGCTGCTGTTTTACCGACTAACCGATGGGCCCTCGAGGTTAGAGGGTCCACCGCTGTTGTTCTACCGATGAACCGATGGGCCCTCGAGATTAGAGGGTACATCGCTGTTGTTTTACCGATGAACCGATGGGCCCTTGAAGTTAGAAGGTCCATCGCTGCCGCTTTACCGATGAACCGATGGATATGAACATGGTTAATGCGTGACTTGTATATTCAACCGTTTGACCGATGGTCTTATATTTTATCCGTGATCCGTTCGACCGATAGTCCCTTAACGATGCTACGTGGCTGTTCGTTTAACCGTGAGACCGATGGTCCCCTGAGGATTATATTTGGCCGATTGACCGATGGGACATACTGTACACAAGCCCCCCCAGCATCGAGCGATGGGAATGAAGCGAGGAGGTTTTACCAAAATCGTGGTGTCGATTGACCGCCGGCGTTTCTCAGCGGTTATTTTACCTCGTGGATCGTGCCTGACAGTTATGATTTGAAGCGTCGTGAAGCATGGACCGTCGATCTGAATGTGATCGTAGGGTTCCGGGGTTGCCACGTGTCACATGGTCCCCCCTATAAATAGGTTTGTGTGGTTGTCGTTATTTTCACGTTTTCCTTTCTCTTTCTAGCCGAATCTCCGATCGTCCTCTCTTGCTTGCAGGTAAAAATGTCTTCCAGCGTATCAGGTTCAGATGGTCTGTCGGGTGGAGCGGTCAGGTGGTCTGGGGGCGCCGGGTCGGTTTCCGCCCTATTCGATTCGTCCGAGTCGGGAACTTCGCTCGGGGGAGTGTCGAGCGCGACAGGTTCCCCAATTCTCCTAAGTGGCAGCTCTGAGGCCGAGCCACCGGTCGCTGAGGCGGTAGAGCAGGTCGTTATTTCTAACGAGAGCGGGGACGTCATAGGCATCGACGTTCGCGACGAGGGGGACGAAGCCGATCTGCCAGAGATATCAGGATATGACTGGGCCCCCTATGAGCCGCGCACACTCGCGACAAGGTTTCGATGGGGCAACGACCTGGGGGATCTGGTCGAGCGGACCAGGATTTTCAGCGAGGAAGTAGAGGATGGACACCTTCGAGTCAAAGTATGTGCCGGCAACGAGAGAGTGTGCCACGGGAAGGGGGAGGCGAAGCTTGATTTCTTCTATGTGTACTCCTGCCTTTTTCATGATTTGGGTTTGACCGTGCCGTTTGCCGATTGGCAGATGGCAGTCCTCCGCCAGATCCAGTGCGCACCGACGCAGATTCATCCGAACGCATGGGCGTCTATGCAGGCGTTCGACGTTCTATGTCGGGCGGCCGGCCTGACTCCCACCATGCCTCTGTTCCTTCATTTCTACAAGACTCGACCGACGGCGTCGAAGGGCTGGGTTTCCTTCCTCGGGGCGAACAAGAGTTTGCTCACCCTTTATCTCGCCTCCTACAAGGGTTTCAAGACCGGCTTTTTTAAGGTTGCGATTCCTGGCAAGGGGAGGAGGTATATTTTTGATGAGCAGGATCGTCCGAAATTTCCGTTATACTGGACGGCGTTCCCCCCTCCTACTGATGCTTAGGCTGAAGAGCGGTTGACCCCAGCCGAGCGGGCTGACCTGGCCGTCCTCAAGACCCTGCCTGACAAGATCCCCCCACGGCCACTGATCCAATGCCTCCGCTCCCCGGATTTACCGAGGGCGGTTTATGGTTAGTTGTTCTGATATTACCGATCGTTAAATTGATCGCAGTTAACTTATTTACTTTGCTGTTTTGCAGATATAATGGCTCGGACGACCGCTCCTAACGCCGAGTTTCTGGCTCGCGCAAAGACTCGACGACGGGGAGAGGACACCGCTGAGGAGGTGGTGCCGCTTCAGACCGTCCCTGCAGCCCCTTCGACCGGTCGAGTTCCAGCTGCCACTGCTCCGACCGGGGCTTCGGGTGCCGTCTCACAGCCTCGTTTCATTGTGAAGCCTCCCGGATCTGGCGCTGTTGTTGCTGCTGCTGCGGCTGCTGCTGCGGACAAAGGCAAAAAATCAAAGAAGGACGACTCCCCAACCAGTCGGCCTTCTAAGAAACAGAAGAAAGGGGAGACGTCTGGTTCCCTCGCTGGTGCTTTCCTCGGCGGTGATGTCCGCCTTGACGAAGAGGTCTCCCTTCAGCTGGGACCTCGAGTGACGGACGCTCTGAAGGATGTGTCCGAAGAGGAAGCCATTCGGACCGCCGGGGAGCTTGCCCTTAGGCTTGCTGCCTTATATACCAAGTTTCCTCGCCCCGACCGGAGCAGGATAGAGAACTTGGAGAAGGAGCTCGCGGCGGCCAAGACTGAGCTGAACGAGGTGAAGGCATCGGCGGCTGACCTAAAGACGCAGTTCGACCGGCTAAACGGCATTAAGGCTGAGCATGCCAAGTGTGTTGGACTGCTGAAGGCTGCCGACGATCGAGCAAAGGCGGAGCAAGCCAAGGCAGGGGAAGCCACCGAAGAATTACGCAAGCTCCAACGACGCTTCGACGATCTGACTCTAGAGCATATGGCCGCCGCCAGTTCAGCTTCAGATTGGCAGAAGAAGGCGAAAGACTTAGAGGCCGAGCTGGGAGTGGCCGACGAGCAGGTATTTGCTCAATATGAGGCGGGATTCCAAAGTGCCGTCGATCTGGCGGTCTTTTATTATAACTGCTCTCCCGACCGGTTCGACGTACACATGGGGGTGGTTGATGGGAAAGTTGAAAGGGTGTTTGATCGGCTGGATGAGGTCAATGATCCTCCGGCCTAACATTAACTTATTTTACTTTGTTGTATATTTTGATATAACCGATCGCACCCGATCGACCCTTTGGTGGATCGCGTTCGATCGGTTATTAGGTTATTTTTTGACAAACGTTTATGTAAGTATTTAGATGCCCTTCTATTTCGTCTACTAGCTCTTCTTTATCTCTCTGCGTTTATTGCTTTACGCTTTCGATCGACCGCAATTCGTTGATTACTCTTCGCGTTGGCGATCGGCCTTATTTTATCGATTATCGTTCGCGCTGGCGATCGGCCCTAATTGTTACTCTTGTTGCATGCGTTTAGCAGCGAACATAAACTTTAAGTTTCGCGTAGTTATCTTTATTAACTGTATCGGAAGGAGACCTTTGTGCGCTTAATTTTGTTTTAGATCGTAGATGTAATATCTCGATCGGCCAGGACAGCTCGTGTCACTCGTTTACCCGTAGGGTAATTGGATCGCTAGGATCGGTGTTGACAGAGTGGGACATCCTCTTGGAAGTCCCTGCCTCGATCGGTCAGGCTTTGCTCGGGTCCCGTAGGGAGGCCCGTCGGTCAGATCGTTAGATGGAGTTGCCTGAAACACTCATTTTATTCATAGTTAACTGTAATACATTTTGAGGTGTGAAGCGTTCCACGTGTTGGGTATTTCTTTACCGCTCAAGTGCTCTAGCCAATAGGCTCCGTTCTGCAGGCTCTCGGTCACGCGGAACGGGCCCTCCCAGTTTGGCGCTAGCTTTCCCTGTGTTGACTTCTTTCGGGCGTCATTGGTTTTCCTCCATACTAAATCGCCTTTGACGAAGCTTCTTGGTTTGACCTTCGCGTTATACCTTCTAGCCACCATTCTCTTGCATGCTTCAGCTCGTACAGTTGCTCGCTCTCTTCGCTCGGTCGTCCAGTCTAACTCCTCGCGCAGTCGTCCGCAATTCACCTCGAGATCTTGCATTTCCCGCCGAAGAGTCGGCTCCCCTACCTCGACTGGCAGCATGGCGTCTGTACCATATGTGAGGTTGAAAGGAGATTCTCCCGTCGTCCCATGAGGCGTGCACCGATAGGCCCAAAGGACTTGTGGTAGCTCGTCGACCCATGCTCCTTTGGCTTCTCCCAGCCTTTTCTTCAACTCAGCCACTATAACCTTGTTCATGGCCTCAGCCTGGCCATTGGTTTGGGGATGCTCGACCGAGCTGGTGACGTGTCTTATCCCTACCTGCTTATAGAAGTCCCTCAGTTTTTTGTCGATGAACTGACGACCGTTGTTGGTGATGATCGTGTGGGGGAGGCCAAAGCGACATATGATATTGCGCCAGACGAAGGAGTGGACCTGCCGAGCGATGATATTAGCCAAAGCCTCCGCTTCGACCCACTTGGTGAAGTAGTCTACTGCTACAAGTATGAATTTCTTCTGCGCTCGGCCAACCGGGAAAGGTCCGACGATGTCCATGCCCCATTGAGTGAACGGCCAAGGAGCTGTCAAGCTGTGTAACTCGGTCGGAGCCTTCTTTACATCATTTCCATGGGCTTGGCATCCTTCACACTTGCGTATCATGGATTCACAGTCTTGTTCCATGGTCGGCCAAAAATATCCCGCTCGGAGTATTCTCGCTTTCATCGTCCTCCGACCGGTGTGCATTCCACAAATGCCGTTATGGACCTCGTTCATGACATACTCCGCTTTGTCTGCAGATAAGCACTTGAGGAGGGGCGCCGTGAAGCCTCTCTTATATAGATCTTCTCCAATGATCACGAATCGGAGTGCTCGTCTTCTCTCCGTCGGTCTGATTTCTTCGCCAGCCTCGCATCTCTTTAAAAGTTCTCGCACCTCCCCGATCCAGTCGGCCGATCGATCCACTGCAGCACATTCTCCCGCTGAAGGTCTCATCAAGGTTTGCCTGATAATTGTCTTTAACTGGCCCTTCTCTTTTCCTTCCGCTAGCTTAGATAGTCTGTCGGCTCTGGTGTTTTCTGCTCGGGGGATGTGATGGATGGTCACCTCTTCGAATTCTTTCATAGCTTCAACGGCTTTGTGATAGTACTGGAGCAGCAAATCATCCTTAATTTGATATTCTCCTAGCACCTGTCCTACCACAAGTTTCGAATCTGTGTTGCATTTTAACTTCGCCGCTCCTAAGTCTTTTGCTAACCTTAGTCCGGCGATCAGCGCTTCATACTCTGCTTGATTGTTCGAGGCTTTAAACTTGAACTGCAAGGAGTGTTCAACCGTGAAGCCGTTCGGCCCTTCGATGACGATCCCCGCTCCAGCATTACGCTTATCCGATGACCCATCCACGAAGAGAGTCCAAATGCGTTCCGATGGGGGGATCGATCCTTGGAGCTCAGTTGCAAAGTCGGCCAAATGTTGCCCTTTGATGGATCCTCTAGGTTCGTACTTAAGACCGAACTCGGATAACTCGACCGACCAGGCGATCATCCTACCAGCTAAGTCGAGCTTCCGGAGTATCTTGGCAATGGGATGATCGGTACGGACGATCACTAGGTGACTCTGGAAGTATTGGCGCAATCGGCGCGCGGCCGTCAACAGCGCCAAGGCTATCTTCTCTATCTGTTGGTACCTCGTTTCTGCACTCTGCAATACTCGGCTGATGAAGTAAACGGGCCGCTGCTCCGAGGTTTCCTGTACTAAGGCTGCACTGATTGAGTCGTCCGATACTGACAGGTACAGTTGTAGAGGCAATCCTTCCACCGGTCGGCACATTATGGGAGGACTACTGATCATCTCCCTTATCTTCTGAAACGCCGCCTCGCATTGATCGTCCCATTTTTCTGCACTTTGCTTCTTCATGATTTTCAGTATCGGCCTAACTTTCTCCGTCAACCTGGGTAGGAAACATGCCAGAGAAGTCAGCCGCCCCATCAATCGCTGAACCTCCTTCAAGTTTTTAGGACTTCTCATCTCGACAATAGCAGCGCACTTGTCTGGATTTGCCTCTATGCCTCGGGCGGTCAGCATGAAACCCAGGAATTTCCCTGCTGGCACCCCGAAGACACACTTCTCAGGGTTGAGACGCATATTGTACTTGCGCACCTGGTGGAAGACCTCTCTGAGATCGCGTGCATGATCGTCGGTTGTTTGGGACTTCACGACCATGTCGTCAACATATACCTCCATAGACCGACCGATCTGCTCCCTGAAGACCCGGTCCATCAGCCTCTGATACGTTGCTCCTGCGTTTTTTAGGCCGAATGGCATGACCTCATAACAGAAGTTGGCCCGGTCGGTGATGAACGCCGTTTTAGACCTGTCTGGGCCATACATGGGGATCTGGTTGTACCCTGAGTAGGCGTCTAAGAAACTCAAGAGGTTGTGTCCTGAGGCTCCATCTACCAGCCTGTCGATGCTAGGCAGCGGATATGCATCCTTCGGACAGGCTTTGTTTAGGTCTGTGAAATCTGTGCACATCCTCCACTTCCCGCTCGCCTTCTTCACCATGACGACGTTTGCCAACCACGTAGTGTATTTGATCTCCTTGATGAAACCCGCTCCTTCAAGCTTCCTGACTTCGTCCTCAACCGCTCTCCTCCGCTCCTCTCCCATTTTTCTCTTCTTCTGCGCGACTGGACGAGCTTCTCGGAAGACGGCCAACTTATGGGACATCACATCTGGGTGGACGCCAGGCATGTCTGCGCTCGACCATGCAAAGAGATCTTTGTTTTCTAAGATCACCGTCTTGAGGAGGTCTTCGTCTTCAACGCTCAGGGCTCCCCCAATCTTGGTGACCTGTCCTGGTTGGCTCCCGATCAGGATTTCCTTGGTCTCTCCTTCTGGTTGCAACCGATCCTCCGTGTTCGTTCGGTGGTCTAGGTCTGTCATCGCTACTTCCGAACGATGTTGTTTTCGCGGGCGGCTATAAGGAGTAATCCTCAATCCCACGGCATAGCATTGCCGGGCGACTTGTTGGTCTGCGTGTACCGTGCAAATCGTCCCTTTGTCCGACGGGAACTTCATGGCTAGGTGCAAGGTAGACACGATCGCTCCGAAGGCGTTCAAACAGGGTCTCCCTAGCAATACATTGTACGAGGTGTTAGCTTCAACCAAAAGGAATCTAACCCTTACCTCTCGGCCGTCCTTCCTTGACCCGATCCTCGCACGAAGGTCCACATATCCCCTCGTGTCGACCCGCTCGCCCGAGAAACCTACTATCTGCTCATTGTATGGTACAATCAGGTCCTCGGAGAGGTTCATCCTCTGGAAAGTCTTCCAGTATAGGATGTTGACAGAGCTTCCCTGATCGACCAACACCTTCCCGATCCCATACTCGGCCACCTCTATCGAGATAACCATCGGGTCATCATGATCGGGATCGG
>Ga0209589_1010822_pt1 | contig 13134 bp, 6 predicted proteins | sample CowpeawhiteBW_FD_187525 | JGI IMG/M metagenome (GOLD analysis project Ga0209589, IMG submission 187525) | Root nodule microbial communities of legume samples collected from California USA - Cow pea white BW (SPAdes) (version 2) | ecosystem: Host-associated > Plants > Roots > Nodule | place: USA...
GGGGGGGGGGAAATTCAGTCATTGTTTTACATGAATGTCTTCCTTGTTTGTCTTAAATATGAGTTTTATGAATATTGATTTATATTAGATGTTTGGTTAATTTTAGATTTATTAGATGAAGAAGGAAGAGAAGGAGAAAGAGAAAAAGATGAAGAAGGAGGAGAAGGAAGATGATAAGAGGAAATTTGGTGCAGATATGAGAAAAAAATATAAAATTTTACGTTTGTTACGACAAACGTAAATTTACGTCTGTTATAAATACAACAGACATAAATTTAGGTCTCTCACAATTATGCCTGATGTATAACAGACGTAATTTTTGTGCGTGTTAATGTTAATTCAAACAATTTAACTCTTTATCTAATCTTCTTCCTTATTACTAACTTTCATTTGCATCGTATAAAAAATATGAATGATAACCTATGATGCACCGATACTTTAATTTAGGTCACGTATTCGTATATGATATTTCAGGACACTTCACCGATACTTCATTGATACTGATCATGTAATCTATAATGCAGTAATACTTTTATTATGACAAAAATTTATAATTTTTTTTGACAATGTTTAATTCATATGATTTTAATTTGAATCCACACAATAACAATATTTATCATGTTTTTAAGAATTATTTTACATTTTTCAATATTCATATATTACGTATTGTATCTTGTTAACTTTAAAATAAACTTATCGACATATCATATATATGTTATATTCGATACACGTATCGTATATGTGCATCATAGATGATAACCAATAAATTAAGAATGTGTAATATGAATATGTGAAGAAACATTATAATAATGTTTAAATTAATAAGAAATTCACTAAAACAACCCACGTTAATGTTTTAGTTGAAGTGTTTAGATAAATTATTTGAATTAAGATTTTCACTTTATAACAAGATATGATTTATTATCTAAGTTTATCTCATAAAAACTTATGTTTAAGTGGGGTTTTAGACTTAATGTTTTCAACAGCAGTTCGTATAATCAATTTTTCTAATGACCATATATAAAACATGCTTAGTTTTTGAAATCAAACATCAAATGGTTGATTTTCTAAATATAATAACATCTTTCCCTGTCATAAGTAGTTTTATGTTATTAGATTAGAAGAAGGTTGACACAAAAGACTTCATACATTTATAACTTGTTTTTACTATTGTGATAGTTACTTAACCTTATTCAATTTATTTCATAAGAAAATCTCAAGCTAATTAATAAATTGATTCCAAATCTTCATAATTGAAGAAACCAAAGCAAATTTATCTGTTTGACATTATATGTTTTTTAACAATGATTCTATGATTCTCTAACTTATTTTGTCAAATTAATTATTAGAGGTTAACTTATGATTACGTGACAAAAAAATAAAATAAAATCACAAGTATCATACAAATTCTTTCAAGAAATTTTTTATAAAGTTTTCCAACCTTAATGATATTATTTAATTTTATTTAGTATTTACAACCATTACAAATATTTTTATCTTCTACCTTAGTTGCACAATAACCTTTTAACCTCCAATTGTTGATTTTGTTACTTCTCACTAATATTTTGTTTTTAACGTATTGTGTTTCATAACATATTTTACTATGTTCGGTGTTTTATTTATTTATTTTATTATTTTTCAAGTAATTTCAGCTTAGACGTGCTAATGATTTTCTAATTTTTTTCAGGTTGTTGTGTATTTTTGGTTTGAGTACTTTTGTATGGTTGGTTTGAAATAGATCGAAGATTTGGAGAGATTTGAATCCAAAAAAGATAACTTTGGAAGTAATCTGAAAACCATTTCGTGTGCTTGACAATTCTTGTCGACTTTGAACATCTTCAATAAATGTGACATGATATTTATGAAAAAAAAAATATTTAAAACACAATTAGAGAAAAAAATTCTATAAAAATAGTTAATAGTAACATCATTGCAAACATTTATGTTCATGAATTCTTTAAATACTTTTGAAAATAATATAAAAGGTATATACCAATAAAAGTCATATAACAGTTTCCCATAGTTAATTAGGATTTCTTAAGTAAAAATTATTCGCGTTTTATTTTCTTTTTCTTAAAAATATGTATTAAATTTTTTTTATAAATTGTTTTACAACATATACAATTCACTGTAATATTTAATAGAACCGTTTGTTCAATTTGAACTTAGTAATTATAAACATTAATTTTGAACCTGTTGGTTTGGTGTTTCTATTGTCTTCGATTACGTTGTTTCAAGCCGATAAATCATCGGCTTGAGTCGCATGAATTTATGTCTTATATAAATTTTAAACACTTCTATATTTTGTCTTATATAAATATATAAATATAAACATAAATTTAATTTTATTCATCATTATTTATTTACTTTCTTACTAGGAAAATAATAATAATAATAATAATAAAAAGTCCAAAGCAAATGAGTCAAAAGAAGTCACCATCCAAAATTGTTAGTAGAATATATTTTTCAAAATTTGATTTTCCCGTTCCAAAATTTTCCACAAGCCATCTCTTTCACCCTCTCTTCACCTTTTGCACATAACAACTCTCTCTCACTCTCTCTCATTCTCTCTCATACACACTGTAATTTTCTTCCAGCACCCTCATTGTCATTCAGACTTGTGTCCCTAATGTAAATATCATTTTCCAACCTTTTCAAAATATCTTCTTAAACCTCAAATGCTATTATTATTATTGTTCACTCTTCACTTCTTCGTTCTTTCAACCTCAGCCCCCACTTACCAGCCTTCCCTATTTTTCCTAAATTTCCATTCTTTTTCCCTTTCCATGAGTTGATGCATCTTTTTCAAGTTAATTAAGCTTGAAATAGCTGGTGGGGTTTTTAAATCCGTCGATATAACTGTGTTTTTGTTTTTCTGGTTGGAGATTCAGGAAGTGGCTGTGAGGTAATATATTTGCTAGATCTTCATTTCCTTTTTTTGCTTCATGGGGTGTTTGTTTTCGGGGGCATTGGGGGTGCTTTCTTGTTTGGTAGCTTGGAAAGTTTATTCCTTCAAGGTGTTTCTTTGCTTGATGAATTCGTCTGTTTCTTCTGCTTCAGTTCTCAGCATCTCATTCACAATTGAGATCTGGTTTGCTCCAAATTTGTTCTTCAATTCCTTTTTTTAAGATTTGAAAAATTCTGTTTTTTTTTTTTGTTTGTTTGTTCTGCCGTTTGAATCAATTGTGGATACTTAGGATTCATTGGTGGAAGACATTGGTTCACGACTGCCATTTTTTTTCTGAAAATAATTGCATTCTCCTCTCCCCTTTTCTCGTGGTTTCTAAAATTGAGTGATTAATTATTGCTTAATCCTTGGAGAACCCGAACCGACTTTAATTTCTAATTTCTTTTTTCCTGGCTGAAGAATTTTACAATTCATCTTAAACGGCATGGCTTCTCATCTGATTTATTCTTTCACAAGGAATGGAGAAATTACTAAGTTGACTGAAAAAGATAAAAACTATGGAAATTGTGTTTTTTGGCGTCATCTTAGACTGGGTGCACTAATTTGCTTATGTCTACTTTAGTGTAGTAATAAATGCATTTGGCATCCTTCCTTTCTGGGAATTTTATTTTTAATTGCACAACTAATGGCCCTTATTTTCTTTTTTAAGATTTTTAACAGTACAGACAAGTGGCAACTGCATTTTCTTTGTCACATGAGGTTCTCTCTGATGTAGAACATGCTATTTTTTTATTTTATTTTTTATATTTTTGTTTAAAGGTATTTTGATATTGGATTTCTTTATAGATGGTTTTTGTTGAATTAAATAACCATATGCTTATATAAGTGGTATGGTTTACCATTCTCTCATTACTCCTCTTGTTTCATATGAAGACTGCTTCAACTTGGGCCTGTCATTGACATAAATGCAAACAAACTTGAATTCGAAGACTGTTTGTGGTTACTTAAATCCCTGAAAGACATGCAGTCAGCCTTCTTTCTGCTGAAATGAAGAACTTGCAGGTTCCCCTGTTATATGTTTCTTTTTATCTTGGTATTTGGTGCATGGTTTGCAATATCCACCATCGCAATGATTAAGTTTATGAATCTAATTCAGTTGGCCTTATTGGATGTCAACATTGAGAATATATATGCTTGATATTATTCCTTTTAAAATCTAGTTACAGCCAACCATTTGATGCATGCTGTGCTGTTTGCTGAGAGAAAGACAAATTTACCCTTATGAAACTACTTAATTCAATCTATATAAGCATGTTATTCCCCGTATTAGCTAAATCTGAAACATCATTGATGAAAACATCACTGTGGTTTGGTATATCTTTGTTCAACCATCTATCATAGTTGAAGTATTGAAAAGTTTCTAATTTACAAGCTTTAACAAATAATTTTAGCCCAACTTCGTTGCAGTGGTAGTTCTGTTATCACTGAGAGCACATTCATTATGTATGCCACTCATTGCTAATAGAGTTTATCTGTGACGTTTTCTTAATTCCTCCTGTATAATTATTTTTGTAGTTTTGGGTGTTTGTCACTTGGTTTGAATGGAGACAAAATGACTTTGTTCGTGTTTATATGACATTGTTAATTTGGTTGTTTTGGTGGAAAACCCTGATAAGATGTTCACTTGTGCACCAACATGGGGGTTACCGTAATGAATTTCACAGTGTGTATTTGGATAATGGTTTGTGCTTTTAAAATTGAAGAAATGAAGGTTTTGCATGGTGGTTTGTTATTTCATCTGTCACTGATGTTGCCAGCAATAGCTAATAAATAAGTTAACAGGGGATGGAGTTGCTCTGAATCTAATATTTCTTCAATAGGAATCTAACTGAATAATTATGGAATGAAGGTCTGTTACTTAAAACGCAATGATATAATTCTTTTATCAAATTTGAACATGATGGAGGTTAATGAGAGGCAAAATTCAGTATTTCCCCGAAAAATAATAATATGTCCTTGCCATTTTCAGTTGTTTAGTTTGTTGTATTGTATGCTTCTATAAGCAAACTAGTTTGTACATATTTAATGTTCTGAACATTAATAATCTGCAAGCCTTCTGTATTCATATTTAATTTCTGGCATTCTACATCGATATGCCTAATCCTCTAGATTTTCTTCATAACTCCTGTGGCTGCTTACATTTGTTGTAGTTACACTAAGCTAATATTTTATGGATTTGCAGAGCTCAGAAGAATTACAGTCATCAACTCAAGCTTCTCATGAGCCCAAGAGTGAACAACCAAACAATCACACAACTGATGCTCCTGTTACAGACACAGGCTCAGCATCTGCTACAAGTAATGACAGTAAAAAAGTTTCACGGCAGGATATTGAGTTTGTAAGGATATCTGTTCTTTCCTGGACATTTTAGTAGTTTTCTGTTGTTTCCCACTTTTCCCTTGTTTCGTTTATTTCGTGGATTGAATTTTATGAGGATGATCTGCAGAATTTGAACTGAATTAATCTGTTTATTTTTTCCTTTTGGATTAAATATTCATACAGGTCCAGAATTTAATAGAAAGATGCCTACAGTTATATATGAATAAAGATGAAGTGGTTAAAACACTACTGACACGGGCAAAGATAGATCCTGGATTCACTACCCTTGGTAGGCATCTTAAGGTCTCCGTCATGCCATCTATATATTGCATCGTAAATTGTAATTAATAATATAACTATTGTATATGCTGTTTGTAGCAAGCTTTGAAATGATATTGATTTGTAAATTGTAATGATTTTCCAAGTTTTATTTAGTTTAATTTGTTATCTGCTTCATGTGTTGGATTACATGGAAATTAGCATAATTTTAAAGTTGAGACATCTTGCTTTTAGAAAAAATATGGTACTTGCTTTCTTGTAACTTTTCCATACATCTTAAAGTAGATGCAGACTCATGTCCCTTTGCTTTGTAATTGGTCCTTTTTAATGCAGTATGGCAGAAGCTAGAGGAAGAGAACGCTGATTTCTTCAGGGCCTACTATATCAGACTAAAATTGAAAAAGCAAATTCTTTTATTCAATCATTTGCTTGAGCATCAGTATCATCTAATGAAGTGTCCCATGCCTGCAAAGGTACCATTGGCCCCAATACAGAACGGAATCCATCCAATGCCTGGTACATTCTTGCCCTCTTATCAGTGTGTATATGTGACAGTTTGTGTTAAACACAAAGGTCTTCACATCTTTGCATGGCTAAATCTAAACTGTGTTGAGTTGAGTGATAACACTTATGTGTCACTTCTCATGTTATGTAATCTCACTCTCACTGCACTCTAAACTTCATGGCCAACAACAGGGAACAGATCATGTCTCGTCTAAAAGGTCTAAAGTGATACTTCATGAAAATTAAGAAAGTAGTAAGATTCTCATGATTCTTCGAAGTTCCTTAAAAGCATAGAGGCTTTACTACTGTGAAAACTTAAGTACATTATTAATTGAAGAGAATTAGTCAGTAATTAAATACATTTTCCTGGGTATTAACTATGGTGTTGCCTGATTTCACTCCAGATGTTAATGCTTAGATTTAACCAAAACTTTGGTTAGTTAACAGGTTTGGATTCTTGAAGAATTATCAATTATTAGTGCTATTACGAGATTGCTTGGAAATTTTAATCTTCATAATTCTGAAATACAAAAATTGGAAACTTCAGTATGTTCTTTGTTAGTCTATGCATTTCTGGCTTTGTATTAGCCTAAGATCTAAGTTGAGGAAACCTTTTATATATTCCTCAGTTGTGTTATTTTTATGAATGCCGAGGAACTTTTTGCTGTGTTATAAATGTTTTGTTTGCCTCTAGGTATGAGTCTTTTGCATAATCTTTGTGTTTCTTTCTGTGTACATTTCAGTCTAAAAAGATGGATTAGATTATAAAGGCACAAGTCGCTTTGTTTTATCTTTTTTTCATTTCCTTGCATTATTCTTTAACACCATTTGTTTGCAGTGCAGTCAACAACCTACCTATGGGATACCCAGTGCTACAGCAGCCTCCCATGCAAGCAACAGGTCAACCTCATCTTGATTCCATGGGTTGTGGTATATCAAGTTGTCATGTAGTGAATGGAGTCCCTGCCCCAGGCAACTTTCACCCCATTCGGATGAACTCTGGGAATGAGTGAGAACTTCTCTTACTGCACATAATTCCTTTTTGTGACTCCTACAGGGGCAATATTTTGATTGCTTATATAAGGTCCTGGATTGTTATCTTTTGTAGTTAAGTTGTCTGAAATGTGTAAATGTGTATTTTGTAGCTAAGTGGTAATTGATTTCATAATTAACTGTTCAGTTGTATGACATGATAATGCATTTCTAACTGTTACTTCCTCCTTTTATGTTAAAACTAACATGCTTTGCCTTTGTCCTTGTTGAAGTATGGTGATGGACCACAATGCTCCTGATATGGCTCCTGTTATTCCACCAAATGGTACAATGTCATCCGTCTCAGAAATGCCAGTAAGTCCGACATCAGTTGCATCGAGTGGCCATTTCCCCTTCACTGCATCAGAAATATCAGGAATGGGTGCTGATGCCTCAGCTCTTGATACAGCATTTACATCTGATGTGGCAAGTTCAGTAGGATTACAGCTCGCACCAGACGGTGGCAATGGAATTTCCAGATCACTGGATCAAATTCAATGGAACTTTAGTCTATCAGATCTAACGGCAGATTTACCAAACTTGGGAGGTAATTTCTTACACAATTTTCTGATTTGCTTTCAGATATGCACTTAAATGTTAAGTTGTTTGAGATGTACAACATGTGTTGAGCTTGTGATCTGTTATGTCATTCATCTGCCGAAAGTACACTGAATATTTGAGAAGAAAATGTTGAGTTTGTGATCTGTTATGTCATTCATCAACCCAAGTAATATGAATATTTGAGCAGAAAAAACTGAATCTGTTTGAGTCAGTAATAACCAAAAAGAACCAGGAAGCATTTACCATCAATATTTAGTTTCAAGTAAAATTGGACTTTGCTGGTCTTTTTGTTTATCTATGAAGAACTGATATTCTATTTTATGTTGCCATAAGTTATCTGATGTACGTTTTAATGTCTCAAGCGCTATAGGTTGCATGTAAATGACCAATAATCATTTTAGAAATCAATGAATGCAGTCAAGGATTATACTCAAGATTTTCAATTACTTGTTCAACCATTGTTGGTGTCTTCCTTCTTTTATTGTCTTGAGTTCTTTGCAGATCTTGGAGCTCTGGGAAACTATCCTGGTTCACCATTTTTGCCATCCGATTCAGATATTTTGCTCGAATCTCCTGATCAACAGGATATAGGTAATGTCCTATAGAAATTTTTGCTATTACTTTTTTATTCTTATTTTGAAGTCCTTGTTTTGATTTAATCAAAGAAATGTTTGTTTTTGTTTCAGTTGATGACTTCTTTGTTAATTCTGAGCCCCCATGCTCTCAGTCAGATGAGGATAAATCTTGAGGTGAGGCAAGTTGCATGTTTCACATTAATTGTTAGATTAGGGAAATTTAGGATTAATAAATGTCATCTAGCTTACATGGCATACAGGTTTACTGTTACCTAAGTGTAGGCAGCCTGATATTTATCATCAGGATGAAAATAGAATGTCAATTGTTCCCTGTAGTACCAATCTTTTGCATTCTTTTCAGAAATCTGTTATCAGCAAGAGTTGGAACAGTGTTTAGGATGTGTAATTGATTTGATGCATTTGGATATTTATATACATATATAATATATAATATTGTTTGGATCCTTCTCAGTCCAAAGTTCAATTCAATGTTTATGTCCTTGGCACTCCAATGGTGTCAGATTATTTGTTGTAGCATCATAACAAGATTAATGTCCTTTCTAGCTTTTCAGTTACAATGAGTGTAGTGGTTGAACATGTCCTATTGTTGAAGCCCTAATCACTGCACTGCTTTTATTGTTGCTTTAAGATTACTAAAACATCCTTCTACCTAAACAAAAACTAGCCATTTTGCCCTCAATTTGTTACCATTTTCTTTTAGTCATTGACTGGTTTTGTATACTTATTTTCACACCAAGTTTATCAATGTCTTTTTTTACTGATTCAAACCTCTGATTTTTCAAATGTCTGATACATGCCTTGATAAAAATGACATGCTTAACTCTGTTTTATGTATGGTTTCACAAACACCATTTCTGTTATAAAGTAAAGATGCGTCTTTGTATAGAAAGTTTTGAGTTAAATCTTCCAGTTACCACTTTAAGCCCTAAGAGTTAGCCACTGATCTATCACCGTTATTTTACCAAACATGTTGCTGTTTTTATCATAGAAACCATTACTAGGAAAAAAGGTATTTTCTTTTTCAAACTACAGTAGAACACAATCAATAAATGAGTATAATTTGTTGTTTGTACATAAAGGTATTGCCAAATGTGTAGAGTTCATAATTTACTTACAAGTAATCAATATTCTATTTTTCAAGCACCCAAACTATCTTCTCATTCCATTATGAACAATCAAGTCATAAATAAAGTTGCTTTATCAGAGGCAACCAAAATTGAAGATGGTATGGCCCACCAACTTTCCTTGAAGTTGTTGAATATGTACTATAAAGATAATGCAAACTTTTCCATTAGATTACAAACCTAACATTGCCTTCACACAACAAGCCTAGACATGGATTGGTTGTTAGACTCTTCATGTCCCCTCTTTGTAAAGGTATATATATATATATATATATATATATATATATATATATATATATATATATATATATATATATATATATATATATTATCGACTTATAAGATTGATTTTTTGTGTATAAGTGAGTATAGATCTCAATTTAAAAGTTAATTTTATAAAGTTGAATAAGACTTAAAATTTACTTTTTTTTAAAATGGTATTGAAGTTATTTGAAGTCTGGTAGAACGATATTTGTTAGCGGTTAAGTTTATTAGACTATCTATTATATCACTTATTAATATTTATTAATTTCACGTGTACGATTCTTCCAATTCATCTATATAAATAACTATTTCATGAATAAAGTTAAAATTACATTCAAACAAATTACTTTATTTGATGTGATTTCACATTTACATTTTTTGGCTATGACAATATGAACGTATTTTTCTACAAAAAAAAAATGAAACTATTTTTATTTGAAAACAGAAAAGTGTGAGTGTGATTCCACCGTAATAAACCGAGTCAACAAAATAATATACTGTATACATAACGTTGTGGGTTGCTTCTTTGGTGGTTACAGCTTTTCAGAAGTCATAATCAAAATTTTCACGTTTCATAATGGAAGCCTTTTAACAAATTATAATCAAATAGTTATGTTTGGACTATTGTGTTTGATTTATTATATTTAATTTAATATTCAATATTAAAGCTAAAGTAACAAGTTTAATTTTTAGTGAAACAGATATTGAAAGAAAGATGATTATAATTTGCATTAACTATTTTGTAAGTCAAGTTGAATAAGTCAATTCGTATAAGCTCTTAATTGGAAAACCTTGTGTTCTAGATATAAATCATTTATAGTGAATGTTAATTTCATATATTAGTTATACTTAAAAAAAATCAACTTAGTTAATTGTTTTTATTAACTTATGTGATTGTATTAATAATGAAATTAATAAATGATAACTTTCCCATTATTGATTAATACAAAATATAAATACAACCAATATTTAATAGAGGACAAATAATAAAAAGTAAAATCTAAAGTCTTACAAAAATACCTTATTAAAAAGATTAAGAATTTATTTTAAAATGTATCATTTAATAACAGAGGATACGTAACTCTTGCTGTAAGGGTAAGCGTTTGTGTCCAACACATAAATACATATATGCATATTATTAAGGGCAATACATATATTATTTTATTCAATGTACTGGGAAATAAAATGAACATTTTATTATTATTTATAATAATGAACATTACTACTTTTACTCTTTGTTATTATTATTTACCCAAATGTCTACAATTTACGTTGTTTTTCACCTAAATTTCATTAACTTCATTATTATATTCTTTATGAATGTGACATAAATTTGGTTTATTACAAATTTCATCATTATCAATAACGAAATATATAATTTTCACTTTTTAATTGAAGGTTAGACTCTATCTATTCGGAAAAAATATGCTCATATTTTATTAACATATATGAACAAAATTTATTCTATTATTTTTGATAAAATTTTAATAATATTCCACATTGATCTCCAAAATATATGAAATGAAACTGGTAACAAATTACTACAATTAAATAAGCATTCAAAGAACAACATAAAATGATCAATTAAAAAAATTTAAATTTAAGAATAAACTTACAATGTCTATATATTAAAAAATTATGAAACATAAGTTTCTATATCTCTTAACTTATCTCTTAACTTAGATAGATAATTCAAGATTTAATATAAATGATTATTGTTTAACTATATGCATCTCAAATGAAAACAAAAGTTCACAGTATATGTACACAAAGATAATACTTAATTTAAATAAAATTAGCACAACAGAAACAACAAATATCACTCAAAAATATCACAACACATCTTATTTTTAGGATCAATCAAAATCACACTTTTTACTTTAATTTTTCCACAATTCAAATGTAATCTCTAAAATTATAAACAAACTAATGAGTAAATAATTAAGTCACTCAAGGGGCTAAAATAATTCATTACTCCCTACAATTTTTAGTATTTTTAAATTTTAAATTTCAATTTCAAACATCCAATGACATTCATCATTTATATTAAATTGATTTTAACAATTAATTTCAATATTTTAAAATTAAAATTTAAACATCTAAATAACACAATTTTAATACCAAGAGTAACAAAAAATAATCTAATGAAGATATTATTGTATTGTCGAGGTTGAAATTTAAAAAAAAAATCACATTATCAATTTTAATAATAAAATAAAGATTTAGATTACTAATATTTAGAAGAAATAAGGTCAATTAATAATGATCAATTTTGTTGTTGATTAAGTCTATCTGAACTGTTTTTGATGATGTCCATAATAGCATGACAATGGTTAATGGTTAACATGACATGTATGTAATATCCTGAAACTGTTAATCTGCTGCCCCGATAGTCGACTAGCCAACTAATGTAGTCGACTAGGCTCGTGCTGACAGCAATTGGTTTATAAAAACAGACTCTGCACCTGTTGTTAACATAGTTGTTCAACCAAAAAAGAAAGAAAGAGAAGTGTGAAACAGGTTCTTTGAGCAATCTTGAAAGATCCTCTTGAGAATTTCATCAAGAAACATCAAATTTGGCTTGGCAAGAAGAAGAAAATTCAGATTTGGAAAAGGTGTACTCAATCTAATTTCTAGGTTGTGTTCTTGTGTTCTAAGTACAGTTTGAAACTCTTTATTTTACTGTTTTCTGGTTAAAGCAAGTGTGTGTGATAGCCTTGTTATTTTTGGTTGTTAAAGCAAGTGTGTGTGATAGCCTTGTTGTTGTGTTTGTTTAAGCAAGTGTGTGGAAGCCTTGCTTGTGTGTTCCTGTATCTTAGAATTTAGATTTATCAAGTGTATTTGTAAATCTTGAAATTCTTGTGATATAGTGAATATCTCTAGCTGTGATTTGCTAGATAAAACTGGATGTAGATTATTAAGAATCGAACCAATATAAAAATTGTGTGTTTTATCTCTTTCTCTCTATATTTTGTCATAGTATAAATGCTCCAAACATTAAACATCAAACCACACTATTTCAATTGATTCAACAAGCAAAGGATTTTATCAAAACACACTAATACAAAAAAGGCTTTTAACGTCTGATATTTTCGGTCTTTGACGTCTGCTCAAACACCGACGTCGTATTGGGTGACGTCAAAATTGACGTCGAAAAGCATAGCAGACGTTAATTAACGGCGGGGCCTGGAGAGTCAGACGTTAATTAAAGTCGGGGCCAGGAGAGTCAGATGTTAATTAACGTCGGGTCCAGGAGAGTCAGACGTCAAATAACGTCTGTCAAGGTTCTACTAGACGTCAAACAATGCTGTTTTTTTTAAGTTTTGTTGTTTTTACAACATTCTCACACCTGAAAATCATAAAAAATCCATAATAGTTTCTAAACGCTTTTCTTAAGAGTATTAACTTCTATATTCCAGAACTACTAGTTAATCAATAACTAGAAAAAGCCATTGAATCAAATGCCTTGTAGTTTAAAAAAAATGAG
>Ga0209589_1010825_pt1 | contig 13131 bp, 7 predicted proteins | sample CowpeawhiteBW_FD_187525 | JGI IMG/M metagenome (GOLD analysis project Ga0209589, IMG submission 187525) | Root nodule microbial communities of legume samples collected from California USA - Cow pea white BW (SPAdes) (version 2) | ecosystem: Host-associated > Plants > Roots > Nodule | place: USA...
TGGGAATTTTCGTGGTCTAGAGGGAGAGAGTGAGGGTTGAAGGGAGTTGAAGAAGATACCTTTAGAGGGGGCCTTGGACAACAAGCACCAATCGTTAAATTGCAATTGGAGCGAGGATCCGAGGTAAGGGGAGCTGTTCATATGTGTTATTAGTATTTTTTTCTCTGTTCTGGAATGTTTCTGTGGCTTGATGATTGTGTTTTACCTTTTTCACGTTCAAACTCGTAAGTTCTTTTCCAGAACCGCCTGGCGGCTAAGAATTCTCCGCCAAGCGACGCAACATTTTTTAGCGTTTTCTGGGTTCTGTGATGAACCGCCTGGCGGCCTTGGAGGACCCGCTAGGCGGCACTCACTGGGATTGCGTAAATTGACATGTTTTTGGATGTTTTTGTGATATGGTTAAACTGATGCACTTATATAATACTGATGATACTTTCATTAACGTGATTGGATGATGATTAGCAGGTGTGTAGAAATTTGATAATTATGGGGTTGGGTATAGACTCGTAAATCTTTATGAGTTACATGCGATTGCTATATGTGAGGTATGGAATGGGCAATATGTTAATAATAAGTCTCAAACAGTTGGTATGGAATTGATCTGTGTGTGTTAAATGTATGAATACCTGTGACTGAATCCGTGAGGAGAAGATGAATTGGAAAAATTGGGAATAATAGCTTTCTGCAGACGTGAAGGAACCTAAATGGTTCTAGAATCACTGACACGCCGCCCGACGGTACCTGATATACCGCCAAGGCGATCCCGAGCTGCCAGCAGTGTTTTGGCATGTCCTGTGGGTGGTCTGCACAGAGGGGAACCAAAGATTTAAGTGATGGGTGTTAGGATGATTGTTAGTATAAAAGGAGGGTACTTGTGTGATGTTAGAATTATCAAAATGGGACTGGGATTATGTATGAACTCTAGTTAAGGAGGCATGGGAAAAACTTGCGATGAGTATTTTTGTATGATACATTTGGTGTGGCTACACGGGTGTCTTGATTGCTGGCATGAAAAGGTGTTTAGATGAAGTGGTTGTTATTTAAACTGTCAATGTGACATATTAGTACTTAGGAAGAATGTGTGCTTAAACTCCAACACATAAACACATGAGTGCTTGTCTTGATTGTTTGTTGATGATTCGATGACTTGAGGTGTTACATATATATACTTGTATTTGAGGAACATGAATGTATGATTGTATGATCTGGATGTGAGATTTAATGGCTGAATGTGCATGAAAATCTCTGCAAGTGTATAAACCAGTAGGGGAGTGCCTTTAGTGGTGTGGCGCCTGGCGGTGGGAGAAGCCCCGCCAGGCGGTAAGCCACGAAACAGAGAGGAGTGTGAGGACAGACACCCGGCGGTAGAAAGACACTGCCAGGTGGCCTGGAGCGTGTTCGCCCAGCGGTTCATGGAGAGGCGCCAGGCGGAAGTGCAGTGGCAGGGGTCCTTTGCAGATGGAATTGCATGGATGATTTCTTTCCTTTTCCTTGGTAGCTTGGTCAAGGATATGCTGGATTTGGTTACGAGCGGGGAGGTTCGTAACGGAGTTGTGAGATGCGTGATTGATGCGGGCGGGGAGGTCCGTATCGGTTGTACTCTTGTGTGGGGATACGAGTGGGTAGGTTCGTATGTTCCGAGCTCACACCTGAGGTTACTATGGGCGGGGAGGTTCATAGTAGGTATTCACGCATGTTGGACTACGAGCGGGCAGGTTCATAGAGTTGGACTACGGGCGGGGAGGTCCGTAGAGTTGGACCACGAGCGGGTAGGTTCGTGGGAGCATGATAATCCCTAAGGACCAAGGTTGTGGTTGGATATTTTCTCATATAGGTTATGATATTGGAAGTCTATTTTGATAACAAGTGTACCAAACTAAAATTAATTAAGTTAGATTGGGTAAGGGACAATTTATTTTATCTTATGATCATATTGTGTTCCTTTCAGCTTACCCTTTCTTGTTTGTGTGTTTGTGTTTGACAATGATCACGTGACTTGTCACGTGGGAGCAGATGGGAATTCAGGTGATCATGCTGATGCTTAGCGACAAAGCGAGGCTACCGATGGGGGATTTTCATTATACTATGCTTTCCTACATTTTGTAATAGACACTATGATGTTTTATCCATTATGAACATGTAATAAAGATGAGACAGCATGAATGGATTATAGCGAGTTAAGTTTTAAATTTTCTCGCGCTTGGGAACTTATTATAATATCTGAATTTCTTAAAGTATGTTTTGTGAAAGTGAGTTTTATCTAGTAATGTCCACCTGGGGTGTTACATTTGGTATCAGAGCATATGATTTCAAAATGATTTTTGGGCCTTGGGGAAGTGAGCTTATTGCGATTGTGAGACTAGTATAAATTGACTGAATTTTTAGAGTTTTTGAGATATGTGTTATTGCATGGTGTGTATTGGTAATGCATTTTCCGAGATAACTTATAATGGTGTATGATACTTATGTTCTAGAAACTAGGAAATGGCTGGTGGAAGAGGTAGAAGGATTGGTGCCAATAACTCAGCTGATGAAATTGCCCATGCTATTCACCGATTGGTTGACGCTATGCAGCCACAACAGGTGGTGCTACCACAGCCTGCACCCCGACCTGTCAGCATGGATGATTTCATGAGGCACAAACCAGCCAAATTCAATGGCAAGGCCACTCCTGATGACGCAGATGCGTGGATCAGGGAGTGCGAGAAGATATTCCGTGTACTCGGCTGCTCAGATGAACAGAAGCTGGCCTATGCCACCTTTCTCTTGGTGAGTGATGCAGAATATTGGTGGGTTGGTATGCAGCAACAGATGGGGACTAGGGAGGAGGAAGTGAGCTGGGAGAATTTCAAAAAGAGATTTCTGGAAAAATATTTTCCAGATAGTGCTAAGCATGAGAGGGAGGCAGAGTTTTTGACTTTGCAGCAGGGCAATATGACTGTGCAGGCTTACGTTAACAGATTTGTATCTGGCGAGGTTTTACACACAGAATATCAACGAGGAATGGCGTTGTTGGAAATTTGATAGGGGTCTACGACATGAGTTGCTCAGGGTTTTGGTGCCACTCAGGATCAGAGAATTTCCTCTTTTGGTGGAACAAGCAAAAAGTGTGGAATAGTTAGAGATGGGGCCTAGTCGCGTAGCCCGATCGTAGAGGAATGTTGTGGAGGCTAGACACCAGAAGAAGCCTTATAATCGACCTCAGACGTCCTCGTTAGGGATGAAGTGTTTCTAGTGTGGGGGAGCACATTTAAAGAGAGACTGCCCCAGACTTGCTCGTAACGTAGGGAGTAGTGGAGGGGGTGGAAGTGTTTTGTGTGTGATCAACCCGGTCACTTTGCAGACAGGTGCCCTAATAAGAAGACGGTCGCAGAGCCACGACCACAGTTGCCTTCTACAGAGAGGCCAAGAGTAGCAAGGAGAGTGTTTGCGCTGACTAGCGCCGAGGCAAACCGAGCAGGTAATCTTATACAAGATACGTGTGTAATGATGGGTCAGAATGTATGGGTACTTTTTGATTCGGGAGCTTCGCATTCTTTTATTTCCAATACATGTGTGGGGAGGTTGGGATTAGAGGTTCATGACTTGGGGTGCGAGCTAGTAGTCTCGACACCGACGTTTGACAAGTTACAACCAGTACTAGTTGTGATGGATGCTCGATTGAAGTGGCGGGTCGTAGGTTCAAGGTGAACCTCATCTGCTTGCCGTTGGAGGATCTGGATGTGATATTGGGGATGGACTGGCTGTCCAATCACCATGTGGTAATGGATTGTGGACGGCGCAGATTGATATTCCCAGAAACTGAAGGGGTAAAATTGATCTCGTCTCAAGAAGCTATGAAAGAATTGAGAGAAGGAGCTACCTGTTACATGATGATAGCTCAGCCAGAGAAAAAGAGTAGTGAAGAGCAGATCCGTGACATATCAGTGGTGGCTGATTTTACAGATGTGTTTCCTGACGAAGTTCCTGGATTACCCCCAAGCAGGGATGTGGATTTCACTATCGACCTCATCCTTAGGGCAGGTCCGGTGTCTGTCGCCCCTTATAGAATAGCGCCAGCTGAATTAACCGAACTCAAAAAGCATATAGAAGATCTGTTAGGGAAGAAATTCATCAGGCCAAGTGCATCTCCATGGGGAGCCCCAGTATTACTGGTTAAGAAGAAGGATGGGAGTTCCAGATTATGCGTCGACTACCGTCAGTTAAACAAACTCACAATTAAGAACAAGTACCCATTACCGCGGATAGATGATCTATTAGATCAGCTGCGAGGAGTTGGGGTGTTCTCAAAGATTGACTTAAGATCTGGGTATCATGAGATTTTGGTCAAACCTGAGGACGTACAAAAGACGGCATTCCGGTCTCGTTATGGACATTACGAATATGTCGTGATGCCGTTTGGGGTGACAAATGCTCCAGCGGTATTCATGGATTATATGAATCGCATATTTCGACAGTGTCTGGATAAGTTTGTTGTTGTGTTTATCGATGACATCCTCATTTACTCCAAAGATTGGGATGAACACGCTGAACATTTGAGGGTGGTGTTGGAAATACTCAGGGAACATCAGTTGTATGGGAAATGATCAAAATGTGAGTTCTAGCTGAGCGAAGTCCAATTTCTTGGGCATGTAATCTCGGCTTATGGTATCGCAGTCGACCCTGCAAAGATAGAAGCCGTGTTGAAATGGGAACGACTGCAAACGGTGACGGAGGTGAGAAGTTTTCTGGGATTGGCTGGGTACTACCGGCGATTTATAGAAGGGTTATCCAAAATGGTAAGTCCTTTAACACAACTCACGCGAAAGGACAAACCCTTCTCATGGACGAAACAGTGTGAGACATGCTTTGAAGAGATGAAGAAGAGACTGATTACGGCTCCAGTATTAGCTATTCCAGATACAACTCAAGCATTTGAGGTGTACTGTGATGCGTCATACCAGGGGTTGGGATGTGTATTAATGCAAGAGAAAAGGGCGGTAGCGTATGCTTCTCGACAGTTGAATATCCACGAGAAGAATTATCCCACCCATGATCTGGAACTAGCTGCGGTAGTTTTCGCTCTTAAGACTTAAAGACATTACTTATATGGCTCCCAATTCCGAGTCTTTAGTGATCATAAGAGCTTAAGGTATTTATTTGACTAGAAAGAACTTAATATGAGACAAAGGATATGGATGGAGTACCTTAAAGATTACGATTTTGAACTCCTCTACCATCCAAGCAAGGCTAATGTGGTAGCCGATGCCTTGAGCAGGAAGCGGGTACATATGTCTTCACTGATGGTGAAAGAATTGGAACTGATAGAGAAATTACGCGATATGAATTTGGGATTACAACTAAATTATGATCATATCTGGTGCAGTATGTTAATGGTTACAAACACCTTCCTAGAAGAGATCCGAGAAGGGCAGGTGCATGATGCTGAGTTACAACAGATTGTTGGATGGCTGGGTACAGAGAAGGGAAAGAAATTCAAGATGGGGGCTGATGGTATCTTAAGATTCTGTGATCGGATTTGTGTGCCTGGAAATTGGAGAATGAGAAGGAGAGTCCTAGATGAGGGACATAAGAGCCGCCTCAGTATCCATCCGGGTATGACGAAAATGTACAAGGATCTTAAGGAGTCATTCTGGTGGCCTGGGATGAAAACTGATGTGGCGGATTTTGTGGCAGCCTGTTTAGTGTGTCAGAAGGCTAAAATTGAGCACCAAAGGCCAGGAGGTACCCTAGAACCACTGGAGATACCCCAGTGGAAGTGGGATGGTATCTCTATGGATTTTGTGACTCACCTACCTCGATCTGTAAAAGGGCATGATGCCATTTGGGTAATAGTTGACAGACTCACCAAGTGTGCGCACTTCTTACCAATCAATATGAGGATGTCAATGGATAAACTCGCAAAGTTATACATTCGGGAGATTGTAAGATTACATGGGGTTCCAGCAAGTATAGTGTCAGATCGTGACCCGAGATTCACCTCACGGTTCTAGCAATGTTTACAAGCAGCACTAGGAACTCAACTTAGAATGAGTTCTGCATATCATCCTCAAACGGATGGTCAATCGGAAAGAACAATTCAGTCACTAGAAGATCTGCTTCGGGTGTGTGTATTGGACCATTTGGGTGGTTGGAGTGAAATACTTCCCTTGGTGGAATTTACTTACAATAACAGTTACCACTCAAGCATTGAAATGGCGCCTTACGAGGAATTATATGGAAGGAGATGCAGAACCCCTCTATGTTGGTATAAGGATGGAGAGTCAGTGACTATTGGGCCGAAGTTGTTGCAACGGACGACAGAAAAAGTCAAACTGATTCAGGACAGGATGCGTGCGACTCAGAGTAGACATAAGTCGTATGCATATAAAAGGAGGAGGCCGCTAGAATTCCAAGCGGGGGATCATGTGTTCCTACGAGTCACCCCAACTACAGGCATTGGGAGGGCAATCAAATCTAGAAAGTTAACGCCGAAGTTCATAGGGCCATATCAGATCAACAGGAGAATCGGGCTGGTAGCCTATGAAATTGCGTTGCCACCACATCTAGCCAACTTGCACAATGTGTTTCACGTGTCCCAGTTGCGTAAATACATTGCGGATCCCAGCCATGTGCTAGAGACTGATGATGTCCAGTTCAGGGATGATCTGACATTGAACGTGAGACCGGTAAGGATAATGGACTCTCAGGTCAAGAAACTGAGGGGGAAGGAGATCTGGATGGTAAAGGTTCTTTGGGATGAGGCAATACAAGAAGCAACGTGGGAAATGGAGGAACTCATGAAGGAATCATATCCATATTTATTTTCTGGTAAGTAAAATTTTTGAGGACGAAAATTCTTTTGAGTTGGGAGTAATGTGAGATCCAAGAAATTCATAAAATTAATAATTAAAAGAATATAAGAGATGAAGGGTTGAGACTACCTTAGGAGAGTTCTTTGAAAAATCCTAGACAAGAAACAATGTGAACTTAAGTGGTTTAGAGCACTAAATTAGGTTGAAGGGACTTGGGTTCAAGTCTTGAGCATGTCATTATTAGATTTATTTAATTTTGTTTTATTTTGCTACTATATTGTGAATGTGAAAGCATGATTTAAGTTCATACGAATGGGTAAATTGATAAGAAACATGAATTAGTTTGGTGGTTGTGCATGAACTTGGTAATTAGGAGGTCATGGGTTCGAACCTTGGGTTAAAGGAAATGGACTCTATCTATATTTTTGTTTTTGCCAGGTGATGGAAAATCTGAAAAACTATAGGAATTCCCTAAGAAAGCAGAGAGGTGTCAGTTTAGGTGCACTAAACAAGAATAATGATTATAAAACTTAAAAATATAAATTTAATTCGTTTTTCTTTTAATTTTATTTAATTGGGCTGAATTGGTGAGAGGGGAAGGAGTGTGTGAGGAAGTAAGGAGTTAGAGTGAGTGATAGCAAAGGAAAACAGAGAGGAGGCTGGGAATTTTCGTGGTCTAGAGGGAGAGAGTGAGGGTTGAAGGGAGTTGAAGAAGATACCTTTAGAGGGGGCCTTGGACAACAAGCACCAATCGTTAAATTGCAATTGGAGCGAGGATCCGAGGTAATGGGAGCTGTTCATATGTGTTATTAGTATTTTTTTTTTCTCTGTTTTGGAATGTATCTGTGGATTGATGATTGTGTTTTACCCTTTTCGCGTTCAAACTCGTAAGTTCTGGGCAAAAATTTCCAGAACCGCCTAGCGACTAAGAATTCTCCGCCAGGCGACGCAACATTTTTTAGCGTTTTCTGGGTTCTGTGATGAACCGCCTGGCGGCCTTAGAGGACCCGCCAGGCGGCACTCACTGGGACTGCGTAAATTGACGTGTTTTTGGATGTTTTTGTGATGCACTTATATAATACTGATGATACTTTCATTAACGTGATTGGATGATGATTAGCGGGTGTGTAGAAATTTGATAATTATGGGGTTGGGTACAGACTCGTAAATCTTTATGAGTTACATGCGATTGTTATATGTGAGGTATGGAATGGGCAATATGTTAATAATAAGTCTCAAACAGTTGGTATGGAATTGATTTGTGTGTGTTAAATGTATGAATACCTGTGACTAAATCCGTGAGGAGAAGATGAATTGGAAAAATTGGGAATAATAGCTTTCTGCAGACGTGAAGGAACCTAAATGGTTCTGGAATCACTGACACGCCGCCTGACGGTACCTGATATACCGCCAGGCGATCCCGAGCTGCCAGCAGCGTTTTGGCATGTCCAGTGGGTGGTGTGCACAGAAGGGAACCAAAGATTTAAGTGATGGGTGTTTGGATGATTGTTAGTATAAAAGGAGGATACTTGTGTGATGTTAGAATTATCAAAATGGGGCTGGGATTATGTATGAACTCTAGTTAAGGAGGCATGGGAAAAACTTGGGATGAGTATTTTTGTATGATACATTTGGTGTGGCTACACGGGTATCTTGATTGCTGGCATGAAAAGGTGTTTAGATGAAGTGGTTGCTATTTAAACTGTCAAGGTGACATATTAGTACTTAGGAAGAATGTGTTCTTAAACTCCAACACTTAAACACATGAGTGTTTGTCTTGATGATTCGATGACTTGAGGAGTTACATATATATACTTGTATTTGAGGAACATGAATGTATGATTGTATGATCTGGATGTGATATTTAATGGCTGAATGTGCATGAAAATTTGTGCAAGTGTATAAAGCAATAGGGGAGTGCCTTTACTAGTGTGGCGCCTGGCGGTGGGAGAAGCCCCACCAGGCGGTAAGCCACGAAATAGAGAAGAGTGTGAGGATAGGCGCCCGGCGATAGAAAGACACCGCTAGGCGGCCTGGAGCGTGTTCACCCAACGGTTCATGGAGAGGCGCCAGGCGGAAGTGCAGTGGCAGGGGTCCTTTGCAGATGGAATTGCATGGATGATTTCTTTCCTTTTCCTTGGTAGCTTGGTCAAGGATATGCTGGATTTGGTTACGAGCGGGGAGGTTCGTAACGGAGTTGTGAGATGCGTGATTGATGCGGGCGGGGAGGTCCGTATCGGTTGTACTCTTGTGTGGGGATACGAGTGGGTAGGTTCGTATGTTCCGAGCTCACACCTGAGGTTACTATGGGCGGGGAGGTTCATAGTAGGTATTCACGCATGTTGGACTACGAGCGGGCAGGTTCATAGAGTTGGACTACGGGCGGGGAGGTCCGTAGAGTTGGACCACGAGCGGGTAGGTTCGTGGGAGCATGATAATCCCTAAGGACCAAGGTTGTGGTTGGATATTTTCTCATATAGGTTATGATATTGGAAGTCTATTTTGATAACAAGTGTACCAAACTAAAATTAATTAAGTTAGATTGGGTAAGGGACAATTTATTTTATCTTATGATCATATTGTGTTCCTTTCAGCTTACCCTTTCTTGTTTGTGTGTTTGTGTTTGACAATGATCACGTGACTTGTCACGTGGGAGCAGATGGGAATTCAGGTGATCATGCTGATGCTTAGCGACAAAGCGAGGCTACCGATGGGGGATTTTCATTATACTATGCTTTCCTACATTTTGTAATAGACACTATGATGTTTTATCCATTATGAACATGTAATAAAGATGAGACAGCATGAATGGATTATAGCGAGTTAAGTTTTAAATTTTCTCGCGCTTGGGAACTTATTATAATATCTGAATTTCTTAAAGTATGTTTTGTGAAAGTGAGTTTTATCTAGTAATGTCCACCTGGGGTGTTACATTTGGTATCAGAGCATATGATTTCAAAATGATTTTTGGGCCTTGGGGAAGTGAGCTTATTGCGATTGTGAGACTAGTATAAATTGACTGAATTTTTAGAGTTTTTGAGATATGTGTTATTGCATGGTGTGTATTGGTAATGCATTTTCCGAGATAACTTATAATGGTGTATGATACTTATGTTCTAGAAACTAGGAAATGGCTGGTGGAAGAGGTAGAAGGATTGGTGCCAATAACTCAGCTGATGAAATTGCCCATGCTATTCACCGATTGGTTGACGCTATGCAGCCACAACAGGTGGTGCTACCACAGCCTGCACCCCGACCTGTCAGCATGGATGATTTCATGAGGCACAAACCAGCCAAATTCAATGGCAAGGCCACTCCTGATGACGCAGATGCGTGGATCAGGGAGTGCGAGAAGATATTCCGTGTACTCGGCTGCTCAGATGAACAGAAGCTGGCCTATGCCACCTTTCTCTTGGTGAGTGATGCAGAATATTGGTGGGTTGGTATGCAGCAACAGATGGGGACTAGGGAGGAGGAAGTGAGCTGGGAGAATTTCAAAAAGAGATTTCTGGAAAAATATTTTCCAGATAGTGCTAAGCATGAGAGGGAGGCAGAGTTTTTGACTTTGCAGCAGGGCAATATGACTGTGCAGGCTTACGTTAACAGATTTGTATCTGGCGAGGTTTTACACACAGAATATCAACGAGGAATGGCGTTGTTGGAAATTTGATAGGGGTCTACGACATGAGTTGCTCAGGGTTTTGGTGCCACTCAGGATCAGAGAATTTCCTCTTTTGGTGGAACAAGCAAAAAGTGTGGAATAGTTAGAGATGGGGCCTAGTCGCGTAGCCCGATCGTAGAGGAATGTTGTGGAGGCTAGACACCAGAAGAAGCCTTATAATCGACCTCAGACGTCCTCGTTAGGGATGAAGTGTTTCTAGTGTGGGGGAGCACATTTAAAGAGAGACTGCCCCAGACTTGCTCGTAACGTAGGGAGTAGTGGAGGGGGTGGAAGTGTTTTGTGTGTGATCAACCCGGTCACTTTGCAGACAGGTGCCCTAATAAGAAGACGGTCGCAGAGCCACGACCACAGTTGCCTTCTACAGAGAGGCCAAGAGTAGCAAGGAGAGTGTTTGCGCTGACTAGCGCCGAGGCAAACCGAGCAGGTAATCTTATACAAGATACGTGTGTAATGATGGGTCAGAATGTATGGGTACTTTTTGATTCGGGAGCTTCGCATTCTTTTATTTCCAATACATGTGTGGGGAGGTTGGGATTAGAGGTTCATGACTTGGGGTGCGAGCTAGTAGTCTCGACACCGACGTTTGACAAGTTACAACCAGTACTAGTTGTGATGGATGCTCGATTGAAGTGGCGGGTCGTAGGTTCAAGGTGAACCTCATCTGCTTGCCGTTGGAGGATCTGGATGTGATATTGGGGATGGACTGGCTGTCCAATCACCATGTGGTAATGGATTGTGGACGGCGCAGATTGATATTCCCAGAAACTGAAGGGGTAAAATTGATCTCGTCTCAAGAAGCTATGAAAGAATTGAGAGAAGGAGCTACCTGTTACATGATGATAGCTCAGCCAGAGAAAAAGAGTAGTGAAGAGCAGATCCGTGACATATCAGTGGTGGCTGATTTTACAGATGTGTTTCCTGACGAAGTTCCTGGATTACCCCCAAGCAGGGATGTGGATTTCACTATCGACCTCATCCTTAGGGCAGGTCCGGTGTCTGTCGCCCCTTATAGAATAGCGCCAGCTGAATTAACCGAACTCAAAAAGCATATAGAAGATCTGTTAGGGAAGAAATTCATCAGGCCAAGTGCATCTCCATGGGGAGCCCCAGTATTACTGGTTAAGAAGAAGGATGGGAGTTCCAGATTATGCGTCGACTACCGTCAGTTAAACAAACTCACAATTAAGAACAAGTACCCATTACCGCGGATAGATGATCTATTAGATCAGCTGCGAGGAGTTGGGGTGTTCTCAAAGATTGACTTAAGATCTGGGTATCATGAGATTTTGGTCAAACCTGAGGACGTACAAAAGACGGCATTCCGGTCTCGTTATGGACATTACGAATATGTCGTGATGCCGTTTGGGGTGACAAATGCTCCAGCGGTATTCATGGATTATATGAATCGCATATTTCGACAGTGTCTGGATAAGTTTGTTGTTGTGTTTATCGATGACATCCTCATTTACTCCAAAGATTGGGATGAACACGCTGAACATTTGAGGGTGGTGTTGGAAATACTCAGGGAACATCAGTTGTATGGGAAATGATCAAAATGTGAGTTCTAGCTGAGCGAAGTCCAATTTCTTGGGCATGTAATCTCGGCTTATGGTATCGCAGTCGACCCTGCAAAGATAGAAGCCGTGTTGAAATGGGAACGACTGCAAACGGTGACGGAGGTGAGAAGTTTTCTGGGATTGGCTGGGTACTACCGGCGATTTATAGAAGGGTTATCCAAAATGGTAAGTCCTTTAACACAACTCACGCGAAAGGACAAACCCTTCTCATGGACGAAACAGTGTGAGACATGCTTTGAAGAGATGAAGAAGAGACTGATTACGGCTCCAGTATTAGCTATTCCAGATACAACTCAAGCATTTGAGGTGTACTGTGATGCGTCATACCAGGGGTTGGGATGTGTATTAATGCAAGAGAAAAGGGCGGTAGCGTATGCTTCTCGACAGTTGAATATCCACGAGAAGAATTATCCCACCCATGATCTGGAACTAGCTGCGGTAGTTTTCGCTCTTAAGACTTAAAGACATTACTTATATGGCTCCCAATTCCGAGTCTTTAGTGATCATAAGAGCTTAAGGTATTTATTTGACTAGAAAGAACTTAATATGAGACAAAGGATATGGATGGAGTACCTTAAAGATTACGATTTTGAACTCCTCTACCATCCAAGCAAGGCTAATGTGGTAGCCGATGCCTTGAGCAGGAAGCGGGTACATATGTCTTCACTGATGGTGAAAGAATTGGAACTGATAGAGAAATTACGCGATATGAATTTGGGATTACAACTAAATTATGATCATATCTGGTGCAGTATGTTAATGGTTACAAACACCTTCCTAGAAGAGATCCGAGAAGGGCAGGTGCATGATGCTGAGTTACAACAGATTGTTGGATGGCTGGGTACAGAGAAGGGAAAGAAATTCAAGATGGGGGCTGATGGTATCTTAAGATTCTGTGATCGGATTTGTGTGCCTGGAAATTGGAGAATGAGAAGGAGAGTCCTAGATGAGGGACATAAGAGCCGCCTCAGTATCCATCCGGGTATGACGAAAATGTACAAGGATCTTAAGGAGTCATTCTGGTGGCCTGGGATGAAAACTGATGTGGCGGATTTTGTGGCAGCCTGTTTAGTGTGTC
>Ga0209589_1010826_pt1 | contig 13131 bp, 12 predicted proteins | sample CowpeawhiteBW_FD_187525 | JGI IMG/M metagenome (GOLD analysis project Ga0209589, IMG submission 187525) | Root nodule microbial communities of legume samples collected from California USA - Cow pea white BW (SPAdes) (version 2) | ecosystem: Host-associated > Plants > Roots > Nodule | place: USA...
ACGAGATTATACCCGTTACCCGGTGGGGATGGGGATGGGAAAAAAGTTTGATACCCGTTGGGTTTGGGTATGGGGATGGGGATAAATTTTTTATGCGGGAATGGGTATGGGATAGCGAAACCCGTCCCCGCCCCGCCCCGTTGCCATCCCTAATTGCGACAGGAGGGAGAGGAGAAGCACAACCAAGAAAAATAAAATAAGTGAATTTATTTTGGCATGAAAGTAAACGAGAGAAAAGAGAAATATAAAAGAATTGAAGTTTATTATTTCTGTATATTCTCTAATATACTTTTATGATTAAAATTTATCATAAGTCATAAAATTAGATTATATTTTTCATTCAACAAGTTACAAAAATTACAGTTTTTTTAATGTTTTAATAAATTTCAACCAACTAAAAATAACCTTTTCTGTATATTAAAAAAGTTGCATGAGATATTTCTTGGCTTATTTTATTTCCATTATTGTTTCGTGGACATGTTCATTACATTCCCAAAAATACTATATGGAATGTATGAAAAAGGTTTTATATTACATATCTTTCAAGACATTTTAGAAAGAAAAAAAAATTAGGATGAGAATTCCAAAATATATTTCGAAAGGTGTAATATATAAATAACTTCATCTTTACGAATAAAGTTTTGGGAAGAATATTTAAAGTCTATTCGGAATGCTATTTTGGAAAGAAAGTTATTTTAATTTTCTGGAACGATAAAATTTAAAAACTTTGTTCTGAAATAGTTAATCAGAGTCTGCACTACATAGTTCTATGATTATATTTTCCGAAAATATCAAACCACCAAATTCATCACGTAACAAGAATTAGAAGGAGCTCAACTATAATGAAAAGATGGAATGAATAATCTACAATTTTAGATGATATATTTCACAACTATTCTTGATTTCTATTTCAGAATCAATGTCTTGAAAATGTTTTCCGAGTGCATAATCAATGTGAAAGTCTCTCGATAACATTATCTTGAAAGGTTTCTTTTTACAATGATAGGTAAAAGAAGCAATTATGGTGAAAAGGCAATTCCTTGAACTTCCAAAGTTAACATATTGTTCATTTCAATTTCATCACCTGATGTAACCTACTCAGCTGTGAACTGAAGCCTCGTTTACACTTCCTGCAATAATTTGATACATTGCTCACTTCACCCAAAACAATAGACGTTGCTTCTCTTCTCTCATGCTTACACAGTGTTATGTTGTGTAGCAGTTAAACCATGACACCAACTTTCCAACCCCACAAAAGGAACCCTCCACCACCACCTTCACCTCCACCGTGCACATCCTTTGCATTTCTAAACGGTTGCTTTCTCCACCCTTCCAAAAGGTTTATGGTGTTTCATATAAAACGCATAGCTCTGATTCAGAGCCAAAGGTCAGGGAGAGATATACTGCCATTTTGGCTCTTGGATAGAAGGTATTGCAAAACCCAAAAATGGTGCAGTCTGGTGTTCCCCTCTGCAATACTTGTGGGGAACAAGTGGGACTAAATGATAATGGGGAGGTGTTTGTGGCTTGTCATGAATGCAATTTCCCAATTTGCAAGGATTGTTTTGAGCATGAGCTCAATGAAGACCATAGGGTCTGCATGAAGTGTGGCACTCCCTATGAAGGTAAACCCTTCCTAATTTCTAAGTTCAAGTAAAAAAAATTTATGTTAGTTTCTGAGTTAGAAGTCTCACGTCAATTAGAGATAAAGATAAGATAAATTTTAAATATATAAATAAAGATAAATCTCATTTAATAAATTAGTTTTATGAAACTGAGATAGATTTAAAATTCACTTTCTAACGTCTGTCAGTCAAGTGACTTTGCATTTTTATCAGAAACAGATGACCTTAGGAGGCATATTACATTTAAGAATCATTCATTAAAGTAATAGAGTATATTAGTTTTAATGTGTGAGAAAGAGGCAAAGAAAAGTATTTAGTGTTGTTTAATTAATCTACGAAGCTGTTATTGGAGAACTGTTTTATTTTCTGTTTTCTGAATTCTTTCTCACTCACTTGAGTAAAATTATTTCATAGAGTGGTTTACATTTTGAAACATCCTATGTTGTCCCCTTTGTATGTTTTATAGAGAGAACAAAGGAGGAGGAGGAGGAGGATTTCCATGAGATAGAAGTTCATGAAAATCAATCCACGATGGCTTCCGAAATCAGTAACTCTCAGGTGATGCTTTACTTTACTTGGAATTATTAGTTGCAGGCCTTAGCTTTTATGAAAAACAGCAACTTTTGGAATATTGTTTTAATTGTTTGCATTTCCCACTTACGGTCACACATTTTATTTTGTAGGATGTTGGACTCCACGCTAGACATGTCAGTTCAGTATCCTCGGTTGATAGTGGTATATAAGAGAAACTTCAGAATATATTTTCTTACAAATTTTTTAGAAGTAAGCATTGATCATCATAATATGGTTCTTCTTGTAGAAGTAAAAGAAGAATCTGGAAAATCATTTTGGAAAAATAGAGTTGAAAGCTGGAAGGGAAAGGATAAAAAGAACAAGAAGAAAAAGGCTGCACCAAAGGTAGAAAACGAGACTTCAGTTCCACCTGAGCAGAAGATGGAAGAAGCACGGTGAGTTCTATGAGAAATGACACAAATTTCTTGAGATGGAAATTTTAATATTGCAGTTTTTAAAAGTCAACAAAAAATTCAGACTTTAATTAGGTTAACAAAGGGAAGCTATAAAATAGATACAGGCCTTGTGCATTACGCTAATGGTTAGAGATGTTTAATTTGAAGATGGAATTAGGCAAAAAAATTTGATTAATTTTCAAGTCATGTGAGAAATTGAAAGATTAATTTAACAGCTCTTTTATCAAATTACAATTTCATTTTTTTTCCACTGTATAATAATTGCTGATGATCATTCGCCAAACTGTTATTAGCCATCTGATTGCACTTGCAAGAGCAAGACTATTGATTTGATATGAATATTTCTGTAATAAAGTTCGTTATAATTCACATGGCGATATATTTTGCAGGCCCAATGCAGCTGCTGCTGCTCCACTTTCAGTGATTATTCCAATGTCAAAATCCAAAATAGCACCATACAGAACTGTGATTATAATGCGATTGATAATATTGGGTCTTTTCTTTCACTATCGAGTTACCAACCCCGTTGAGAGTGCTTTTCCTCTGTGGTTGACATCTATCATCTGTGAGATCTGGTTTGCATTTTCCTGGGTGCTAGATCAGTTCCCTAAATGGTGCCCTGTCAATAGACAAACTTTTATTGACAATCTATCTGCAAGGTAAATGCATAAAACACACATATTAAGATGTCTAATGCCTTGTTCTTTAAGGTTGCTCTAAAATTCATGTTGTAGAATGAGAATGTTTTTGTTTCTGTTTCTTTCTCTTCTAGGAATTGCAAAAGTCAACTAATGAAATATATAATCCAATTTATCAGCTACTCCATATGTAAAAAAGTTTTATATGATGAATGTGATCATTTGCAATCACATCATTGAGTAATTTTAGATTGCTGATGCAAACTTCTATAATGCTGTGCCAGGTTTGAAAGAGAGGGTGAAACCAATGAACTTTCCGCTGTTGATTTCTTTGTCAGTACAGTGGATCCTTTGAAAGAGCCACCATTGATCACTGCCAATACAGTGCTCTCTATCCTTGCTGTTGACTATCCAGTGGATAAAGTATCGTGTTATGTCTCAGATGATGGTGCTGCAATGCTCACATTCGAATCTCTTGTGGAGACTGCTGACTTTGCAAGGAAGTGGGTGCCATTTTGCAAGAAGTTCTCAATTGAACCAAGAGCACCCGAGTTTTACTTTTCTCAGAAGATTGACTACCTGAAGGACAAGGTGCAACCTTCTTTTGTGAAGGAGCGTAGAGCAATGAAGGTATGTGTAATGCTTCCTACTTATGATTTCAGCCAAACAACAGCTTTGATAGTCAGATATATCTGATTTACTTGTATTCAACACCTTTCAATTCTGCCAGAGAGACTATGAAGAGTATAAAGTACGAGTTAATGCTTTGGTAGCTAAGGCTCAGAAAACACCAGAAGAAGGATGGACTATGAAAGATGGTACCCCTTGGCCGGGAAATAACTCACGTGATCACCCTGGCATGATTCAGGTATATCCATTATTTCTATGTAATCAAATCTCAATGTTGATAATGAGGCATAAAGAAAATTACACTGTTTTAAGTACCGACTCATTCTGCGAGAATTTTTTTTTTCTTTTATAGCGGAAAACTTTTATGATCATAAGATTAGCAAGTTAGGTTACATATTGACGTAATTCTTTAAGCAAAATTTATGTTTACCATTTTCAGGTTTTTCTTGGACACACCGGTGCCCGTGACACAGAAGGAAAGGAACTTCCCAGGCTGGTTTATGTTTCCAGAGAGAAAAGACCAGGTTACCAACATCACAAGAAAGCTGGTGCGGAAAATGCACTGGTATGTGCAGATAATTCGTTAATGTTTCTTATAGGCTAATAAGATTTTATAATGCAGATGCTTGTATGTATTTATGCAGGTGAGAGTGTCTGCAGTTCTCACAAATGCTCCCTTCATTCTCAATCTTGACTGTGATCATTATGTTAACAACAGCAAAGCCGTTCGGGAAGCAATGTGTTTTCTCATGGATCCAGAAGTTGGTAGAGATGTGTGCTATGTGCAGTTCCCCCAAAGATTTGACGGTATTGATCGTAGTGATCGATATGCCAATCGCAATACAGTTTTCTTTGATGTGAGTAAATATCGATGAAAATTTTAATAGGGTCAATAGAGAAGTGGTATCTCCTTATGTGGCAGAAACTTCAAACAATTATTTAAATACATGAACACAACTCTATACTTCCCAACCCTAATCCCCATTTGATGGTGTTTAATTGTTGATTTCAGGTTAACATGAAAGGACTTGATGGCATTCAAGGACCAGTATATGTGGGAACTGGATGTGTTTTCAATAGACAAGCACTTTACGGGTATAACCCTCCTTCTATGCCCAGCATACCAAGATCATCATGCTGTTGCTGCCCCTCGAAGAAGTCCACCGCAGATGGCGTTTATAGAAACGCAAAGCGAGAAGAACTTGAAGCTGCTATTCATAATCTCAAGGAGATTGACAGTAAGCTTAGTTAATTTTTTCTATCAGTTTTAAAGAAGCACATAGCAGAATCTTCTGTGAAATTTCTTTTCTTCTTGCAGATTATGATGACAATGAGAGGTCAATGCTGATTTCTCAAATGAGCTTTGAAAAAACTTTTGGCTTGTCTACTGTTTTCATTGAATCTACACTGATGGAGAATGGAGGAGTGCCTGAATCTGCAGATCCGTCAATGCTGATCAAGGAGGCCATTCATGTAATTAGCTGTGGATATGAAGAAAAGTCTGAATGGGGAAAAGAGGTTTGGCTTAAGTATTAGATTCATTACCTTCACTTTTTGACCTGTAGTTGCTTCATTGATGAATTAAAAACATCTTGTCCTTTCAGATTGGTTGGATTTATGGTTCAGTAACTGAGGATATCTTAACGGGGTTCAAGATGCAATGTCGAGGATGGAAATCAATTTACTGCATGCCTTTGAGGCCTGCATTCAAAGGGTCTGCACCTATCAACCTTTCTGATAGATTGCACCAAGTTCTTCGATGGGCACTTGGATCAGTTGAAATTTTCCTAAGTAGACATTGCCCCCTCTGGTATGGATTTGCTGGAGGCCGTCTCAAATGGCTGCAGAGAATGGCTTATATAAACACCATTGTTTACCCTTTTACATCCCTTCCTCTTATTGCTTATTGCTGTTTGCCAGCCATTTGTCTCCTCACAGGAAAATTTATCATACCAACGGTAATTTCCTCATCTTTACTTCTGTTCTAGCATGGTTCATCTGTAAATTGTCCTATGAAAAATAAACTATTTATTACACAACCCAAGAAAAGTTTTCATTACTAATTAATCACCAATGCCTTACATCACGTTGTTGTATACAATTTTGTGACAGCTTTCCAACGTTGCAAGTGTTCTCTTTCTTGGACTTTTCCTCTCAATCATAATAACCAGTGTGCTTGAGCTGCGGTGGAGTGGTGTTAGTATTGAAGATTTGTGGCGTAATGAGCAGTTCTGGGTGATTGGAGGTGTTTCAGCGCATCTATTTGCTGTGTTCCAAGGATTTCTAAAGATGCTGGCTGGTGTTGACACCAACTTCACTGTCACTGCTAAGGCTGCAGAAGACGGCGAGTTTGGTGAACTTTACCTTGTGAAGTGGACAACTCTCTTGATTCCTCCAACAACCCTTATCGTTGTTAACATGGTTGGTGTTGTTGCTGGATTCTCTGACGCACTTAATGGGGGGTACGAGTCTTGGGGACCCCTTTTTGGGAAAGTGTTCTTTGCATTCTGGGTCATTTTTCATCTCTACCCATTCCTCAAAGGTCTCATGGGTCGCCAAAACCGCACGCCAACCATTGTTGTTCTCTGGTCAGTGTTGTTGGCCTCTGTTTTCTCTCTTATTTGGGTCAAGGTAAACCCATTTGTGAACAAAGTTGACAGTGAAGCCATCTCCGAAACCTGCGTTGCCATAGATTGTTAACCGAGAGGTTTTGAAAATATGTACAAGGGTGGCCTAAGTATTTTATATTATCTATGAACGTGAAAAATAGGGATTTTTCTATGTGCCTTGAAAAGTTGATATTCAAGTTGTTTGTCCAATTTATAGTCACTGTTTCCATCACCATGAGAAGATTACCATTTTTTCCGCATATATACTGTGTAACAATTTCACCTATTTTCTTTGCCTATAACTCACTAGCATTTCAAAACTTTCTTTTAATAGTACCACTCATCCTCCCTAGCCCTTCAGGTCCTACAAAACCTATGCAACCGTTTATGAGGACTTGTTGGAACCTAACTTTTGGGGCCAGGACCTTGCCCAATCCCTAAAGTTTACTGTATATGATTAGAAGGGATTGGTATCCCTTAACACTGTGGTCATGAATTATACTCCCATGTCTATGCACATGGTAAACGTATATTATAAAAATAAATTTTATTCTCAATTAATGTTAGAAGGTTTTGTCACTGTTTGGATATTATTTTTTTCCTGCAATTATTTTCTATTCCCAAGAAATTAGAAATGGTAAAATCTTATAAAAATGTGTGATCATTCTTCTTAAACGACTTACATAAATTTCATATCTTTAATATATGATTACTTCTTAGTTTGAGAACTCAATATTTTTATTCTTAATTTATTTTGAATATTTAATATTTTTTTTTCTAGCAAAGATCAAGTCAACCAAATCAAAGTTGTAATGATAATTTTTAAGTCTGTATTAACATTCAAGACGAACTAGAAGATAAAAACATATACCTTCCATAATTCTTTCAATCTTATAGTGATCATATAGTGTATTTTGTGGGTGAATGATAACTTTTTTTAATTTTTTCACTTTGTGAAATATACTCAATGAGTTTAAGTTGTGTTATATTTGAGAGAGCATTATTTTTTTTTTGTTTAGTAGTTTTAATCTCATAGGCTTAAAATGGTATATCCATAAGTGAATTCAGGTTTTGTTAGCTACCAGAACAATTCTAGTCTCTCTCTCTCTCACTGTTCTGAATTGATTCCATGTCCCTCATTTACTCCCTTATGGCTCTTTAAAGACTCTTTCCAGTAACCTCCCATCCCTACTGATCCGAAACTGCCCCCTTTCTTTCAGCGTCTTTTAGGGAACCGTCCAAGTAACTAACCACGTATCTCGATGGTCCCTGGATTCAAGCCTAGGTTTGGGAAACCACTTCCGATAATTTAGGGAGTTACTATATAGTGGGCCTGCTGGGCCTAACAATGGTTACTCTGACATATGGCTGAGGGAAATATCTAACTTCGTCCTGCGAGCTGGCGACCATACTCAAAGTTAGCTCGGAATCCGAGCTCGGCCCACTCTGGTAGGTGGCGGAGCTAGGTCGGTGTCCGAGCTAGCCTTATCTTAACTTACTGTGAAACTAGGTCGGAGTCCGAGGATCTAATTATCCCAGTACACAGCCCTCCGACCCTTCGTCGAACTTGTTAGGCTAAGGGTCGCATCCTGTACTTTGATTAGACATTCCTAACAGCATTTATTATCTTGTACCTAACCTCTACACGTGTCAATCATCGGCTAGGCAGAGGTTTTTAGATCTCGTGGCTCCCCTTAAATCCAAAAAGTAACCGTTTTCAGACCTTTTATCTTCGAACATATTCACTTTTCGTGGGTGTTCTTCTGGCGGGATTTTGCCTCTTCTAACCAGTCTTTGCGCATTCTCAACCTTCTTCCAGGTACTTCTTCCATTTCCCATTTTTCTTTTGTTCATCAGCATAGGTTGCATCGTCTTTACCCTTGATCGTTCTAGGATATTGTGCTTGATAGGCGAAAACATCTTGTAAGTTGTATTACATCTTTGGTCCTGGATCTTCTTTAGGGATTAGGGTTTTTCTTTTCGTAGCCTTTACCCCAAAGAAACGTAGTTGAGTTTTGCTTCCCCCAAATTCACTGCCCTGCTTGTTTTGGCCTGTTTTTCCTGTTTCAGATTTGGCCCTCTGCTTTCTCCTCGTGTTTGCTCGCGTTTATTTTCTGGGTGAAAGTGTTTAGGGTTTTAGGGTTTGAGATGACTTCCTATGATTCGCAATATCCTTGGGCCTCTTTGAGTTTAAAGAGGGAATGTACCAGTTTGTGTACTGCGAAAAGGATTAAGGCTTTTAGGGATGGACAAGCATTGTGTAAGGACGACGAAAAAGATGTGATGGTAGGGCTTTGTGAACTGGACGAGCCGGTGTGTAGAGATGGCACCCTTCCCCCTATCCAAAGATTCACCTTCATTTATGCTACACTTTTCGAGAGGCTTGGATTTCGATTACCCTTTAGTGATTTTGAGAAGGATTTACTAACCATGTTAAATGTCGCTCCTGCCCAACTACACCCGAACAGCTGGGGTTTTGTCCGAGCTTTTCAGATTCTCTGCGCTGGCTTAGATATCATCCCCACGACTCCTATGTTTCTGTATTTTTTTGAGTTGAAACAGAGCTCCCCTAAGCAATTCTGGACTTCTTTGAATAGCGTCAGTGGTCGGGGTCTCCTCACCCTGTTTCAGTCCTCGTATAAGGGTGGTAAGGGTGCTTTCCTGAAAATTCTCGCTCCTGAGCATAATACTGCCTTACTGGAGGGATTTCCCTTGTACTGGACTAGGCTTCCTACTCCACAAGGTGCTCGCCAGATGGAGGAGCTAACATTGACTGAAAGAGAGGGCTGCGCTAGACTGGAGGGTTTAGAGGTCGTTTTTGATATTCATAAAATACTAGACCTCGAATATCGCAAAGTAGACTTAAAGTTGTTCATCGGTATACGCCCAACCATGCACTCAAAGTTTCAAATTGTCTCTTATGCTTAATACTGACGTTTACTTTATCTGATTTATCAGAACGCCAGATGGCTCTATCACAGAAGGAGCTGCTTCGCAGGATTAAACAGCAGGAATCAAACAAGGTCGGGACGAGTTTGAGGACGAAGGGTTCTTCTCCAAAAGCCATAATTTTAGAAAGCGAGCAAGAAACCACACAGAGTGACCCCAAGTTAAAAAGGAAGAGAGCCGAACCACTGAACTTGGAGGCCTCAGACTCCACGGATAACGTTCCGCTCAGTGCTTTGAGTTTAAAAAAGAGTTTTTAGGATGAGAAATTTACTCACTTGGCCTATGGTCGAGCGAATAACTATTTTCCGATTGATGATAAACTGCTTTCAGGTCGTCAGCTTTCCTTGGTCCAAGAAGGACTTCTCCATAACATCCATCAAGTTGAGGCCTCCTCGTTGTTCCTTGTGGGTCGCCTCGAGGCATCTGAGCGGAAAGAGTCGAAAGTTGTATCTGACTTAGCCGCTGCAAATAAAGAGATTGAGCAACTTCGGGTTGATTTGGTGGATTTTGCGAAGCTGAAGAAGACCCTTGAAGATAAAGAGGCTGAGCTAAGTGTCTTGGAAGCTGAGGTGGATGAGTTGAAATCAAAGGCTGAGAGTTCATCTGCTCGGTGCCAAGTGTTAGAGGATGAGAAGGAAGAGCTCGTCGATCAGTTGTGCTCGACTTTGAAGGAAGGTTTCCAGCTCGCCTTAGACCAAGTGAAGATCCTCCATCCTGATATTGACGTATCTGCAGCTGACATTACTAAAGAAATAGTAGATGGTCAATTGGTTGAGTTAAGTTAGATTTCTGAGGAGTGTTGACAAATGATGTATCTTTTTTGACTAGTATTTTCCTATATTTTGACAAACTTTATCATAATACTCGCCTAAAGAAAGTAACTTTTATGGTATATCTCGACTCAAATTTTGAGATTTTTATTTTATTTTAAGAATTGAATCGCGTGAATCGTTGTGTAATAATACGAACTTAGGTTGGAATCGAGTTGGATTTGTTAAAACCGTTCAGCGTGTTTTGAGGTTTTATGCCTAGCTCGTGGCTAGGTCGGTCCGAGTAAGCCCTCAGCGTGCTGAGGTTTTATGTCTAGCTCGTGGCTAGGTCGATCCAAGTAAGCCCTCAGCGTGCTGAGGTTTTATGTCTAGCTCGTGGCTAGGTCGGACCGAGTTAGCCCTCAGCGTGTTGAGGTTTTATGTCTAGCTCGTGGCTAGGTCGGTCTGAGTTAGCCCTCAGCGTGCTGAGGTTTTATGTCTAGCTCGTGGCCAGGTCGGTCCGAGTTAGCCCTCAGCGTGCTGAGGTTTTATGTCTAGCTCGTGGCTAGGTCGGTCCGAGTTAGCCCTCAGCGTGCTGAGGTTTTATGTCTAGCTCGTGGCTAGGTCGGTCCGAGTAAACCCTCAGCGTGCTGAGGTTTTATGTCTAACTCGTGGCTAGGTCGGACCGAGTTAGCCCTCAGCGTGCTGAGGTTTTATGTCTAACTCGTGGCTAGGTCGGACCGAGTTAGCCCTCAGCGTGCTGAGGTTTTATGTCCAGCTCGTGGCTAGTTCGGTCTGAGTTAACGAAATTCTAAAGAAGAAGAAGGTTTATATATAAGTTTGACGCCCACCTTGTTAAAAAACCCTCCAATAAGGTAGGGAAAAAGAGTGTGGGGTTTATTTGAAGAAAGAATTACATGACGAAAAAATAAAAATAAAGAGTAAATAAAGTAAAAACGCAGGTTTGAAGCGTTCCATGTCCTAGGAATGGCGGCTCCATCCAATGTTTCTACTCTGTATGCTCCCCCATGCAGGACTTCTTTTATCCGAAAAGGTCTGATCCACTTAGGCGACAATTTGTGTTCGACCTCGGTCAGATGTGCTCTTCTCAAGACTAGGTCATTAACTTTGAAGTCCCGGGGAATTACCTTGGTCCGATATTTCCGTTCTACGCGTTGTTTCATAGCTTCTCCAGTAATCCTTGCTAGCTCTCAAACCTCTTCTAAAGTGTCCAAGTTTGCTCGTATTCCTTGTTCATTTGACTCCGGCGTTATTTCTCTTCTGCCTTCTGCTGGGCTCCCGATTTCAATTGGCAGTAGTGCATCCGTTCCATACACCAGGCTAAATGGGGTTTCATGTGTGGTTGACTGTGGTGTCGTGTGGTAGGCCCATAGGATTCTAGGGATTTCCTCGGGCCAGGGCGATTTACTTGCTAAAACCCTTCTCTTGAGAGCTTTGAGTATTACCTTATTAGCTGCCTCCGCTTGACCATTAGTTTGTGGATGTTCTATGGAAGAAAAACGTTGGGTAATTCCCAATTTCTGGCATGTGCGTCACACTTGAGAGCTGGAGAATTGAGTTCCATTGTCGGATATGAGACGATGAGGTACACCAAATCGACATACAAGGTTCTTCCATATAAACTTCTCTACTCCTGATGCAGTGATGGTGGCTACTGGCTCTGCCTCTATCCATTTCGTTAGGTATTCCACTGCTACAATAAGGTATTTTAACTGGCATTTTGCTAGGGGGAAAGGTCCAAGGATATCTATCCCCCATGTATGAAAAGGCCAGGGGGCATGTATGGAGTGTAGTATTTCTGGGGGAGCCCGGTGGACATCGCTCTGTCTTTGGCAAGGATCGCAATGCTTAACATGTTCTATGCAATCTTTCCTCATAGTGGGCCAAAAATAACCAGCTCGGAGGATTCTTAGCAGCAGGGCTCGTCCTCCAATATGGCTGCCGCAGATCCCTTCGTGTAGCTCAGACATGATCCTTCGAGCTTCTGCGTTCTCCACACATGTTAGTATTGGTCTTGAGCGAAAGAGGTGCCCATCCACGAGGGTGTAACAGGATGAGCTTCTCTTCACACGTTGCGCTTCATCCGCATTATCAGGCAGGGTTCCATCAGCTATGTAGGATCTAATAGGATTTATCCATGATTCAGATTGAGAGATCCTATTCAAGCTCATTATTCTGATTTCGCTGGATGAATCCACTCTGGGCGAAGTGAGTGTTTCTTTGATCACCGACCTGTGCTGGCCAGGTTTGGTGAAACTGGCGAGTTTGGATAAAAGGTCTGCTCTACTATTGTCTTGTCAGGGAACATGATCTAGGCGAAAAACCCTGAAAGTCTTTGCTAACAACTTTACATACTCTAAGTACTTTGCTAATTGAGGATCCTTTGCTGAGAATTCACCGTTGAATTGACCTGTGACTAATAGCGAGTCACTCCGAGCTGACAATTTCTTCGCTCTGATCTCCTTAGCTAGTAGCATGCCTGCAATCAGAGCTTCGTACTCGGCCTGGTTATTACTGGCTTTGAACGAAAATCTCAGGGATTGCTCAATTAGGATTCCTCCTGGTCCCTCGAGGACGACTCCTGCTCCGCTTCCCTTTTGATTTGATGCACCGTCGACGGATAGGATCCATTCAGGTGGGGTTGAGTTGATGGGAGCCTGGTCCGAGTTTAGTGGTGTAGGCAAGGTGAGTTCAGCCAAGAAGTCGACCAATGCTTGGGCTTTGATCGGTCCTTGCGGCTCGTAGTTTATGTCGTACTCTGCTAGTTCTATGGCCCATTTCACCAAACGCCCCATCATGTCTGGCCGCTTGAGAATTTGCTTCACGGGGAGATCAGTTTTTATTTGGATACTGAAACTCTGGAAGTAATGTCTGAGTTTCCTGGCAGAAGTGACGACAGCTAGGGCCGCTTTTTCGAGGGT
>Ga0209589_1010827_pt1 | contig 13130 bp, 9 predicted proteins | sample CowpeawhiteBW_FD_187525 | JGI IMG/M metagenome (GOLD analysis project Ga0209589, IMG submission 187525) | Root nodule microbial communities of legume samples collected from California USA - Cow pea white BW (SPAdes) (version 2) | ecosystem: Host-associated > Plants > Roots > Nodule | place: USA...
CGTAGTCCAACTCTACGAACCTGCCCGCTCGTAGTCCAACATGCGTGAACACCTACTATGAACCTCCCCGCTCATAGTAGCCTCAAGTGTGAGCACGGAACATACGAACCTCCCCGCTCGTATCCCCACACAAGAGTACAAAAGATACGGACCTCCCCGCTCGCATCAATCACGCATCTCAAATCTCCGTTACGAACCTCCTCGCTCGTAACTAATCCAGCATATCCCTGACGAAGCCATCAAACCCATCCTTGGAAATCCATCTACAATGGACCTCTGCCCCTTCACTATCGCTTGTCACTGTATAAGCGTCACCAAGCACCGAACACTTCCAAACCCACTGTTTTGTGACTATCACACACATCTTATTTTAATTTAAAGTATATTCACTTATCCAATTACGTGAATCTCACTTCTTATAAAAAGGTAATACTCCTGGTTATCAATTATATTATTTTACTTTTTTTTATATATACATATATTATATATGTTAATTATTCCAATGTCAAAACATCACAAGAAAATAACAAACTAAATTTCCAACTACATGTGACAAATACTTAATAGAACATGCCTTTATAACTTTTCTTATGCCACCACATAACAAATTTACTAAACACTAATCTTAAACATCAAAATCACACTTTATTAGTCCCCTAATTATATATTTATGAGACAACAATGTAATCTAATATATATATATATATATATATATATATATATATATATAATAGAGATAACTTTAACTAATACTTTTACTAACACATATTCACGTAAATTGCAATTAAATTTACATGTGTGACATTTCTTGTACCAATTCAATTAACATGTGCATTAAAAGAAAAACAAGAAAGGAAGAAAGAAAAAAAAAGGACTAGCCGTAAAGTGGCCAAATTCCAACACATGGTAATACATTGGAAATGCAAGCAAATGGAAGGAGTATCATGATTTCTACCACTATGACCCTGAACATTCACGACCCTCCATAAAAACAATATGCTTACACTTTTATTAGCACACGTGGCCCCCCTTTCAACCACCCAATCATACCATTAAAATAATATAATAATAAAAAGAAAAGAAAAACTTAAAATGCTTTATTACTTGAAAAGTCACGCATGTTAACTAATGCAAGCTCTGCACCCCAACGAAATTACAACTTATATGCCTCTATGGGTCCCGCCAAGGTATCAAAGTCATAAACCAATATAAAGGCCAACTAATTCTACGAGGAAGCCCAAACATTGCTGATCGTACCACCACAGGTCCCATTGTGAAGAATTTGATTCATGACCTTTTTTCTTAATAATTACCACCTGACATGCACCGAGACAAATAGTAGGAAAACCAATCAAGGACAAAGCTTTACCCTATGGTTTCGTGCACACACTTATAATAAAGGATGTCAACTAAAATGAAACCCATGCATGAATCAGTGATAAAGGGTCGAACCCATACGACAGTATGAATCACTCCGTCCCAATATAACAATACTACCAGATTCATTTCTTTTTCGTTGAATCAATCAACTAAGGATCCCATATAGCAGTAGGAATCCTCCACACCAGAAACAAAACGACAACACTAAAAATAATAAGGTGAAACCAATAAATTTTCACACAGCAATGGCTTCCAATAACCATCAACGAGTACATAAATTTATAAGCAATTACTTCACTAAAAGAACCTTCAAGAGTACTGAGAACAACATCACAATACATATATCATGCTTGTGTCAACATGGAGGCAGCGAGACAACTAAATCGGCATAAACACAAGTATAGCATACTTTTGGCAACCATGACAACTTAACCACGCATAAAATGGGCCAAACACCACACTACGTACACAAACAAAGGGGCACAAGAACCCCTCACAGAATTCTGAAATAATATCCACCCATTTCCTATATCAATTCTCATACAACAGACAATCAATGGAAGAAACGAAAACAACAAACGAAATCAACTCCCCTTACCCGGTTTCTTAGCTTCAAACAATTTTCAATGAATTCTTCCTTGTTCCCAAAGCTCCCCTCCTTGCCTCCACTCCAATTTCCCCCAACTGCTACCTCTCTGGTTTCTCAGGGGATTTCTACAGTTTCTAGATTTTTCCATCACTTAGCAAAAATATAAAAATATAAACAACCTACTTACTCTAGTCAAGATTCGAACCCACAACCTTCCAATCCATCAAACACATGCACACCAACAAACCATCCCATTATTCTTGTCAATTCACACATTCATATAAGGTTAAACCATGTTTCTGCATTCATAATATTTTGGTAATATAAAACACAATTAAAATCACACTAATGGCACAGACTAGACTTGAACCCAAGTCCTCCCAACATAACCAAGTACTCTAAACCCCTTAAGTTATCATTGTTTCTTGTCTAAGGTTTATCAAAGAACTCCCTTAAGGTATTCTCAACCCCTCATTTCTTATACTTTATTAATTATTAATTGTATGAATTTCCTGGGTCTTACACTAGTCCCAAGGAGGCCAAGAAAATCCAAAAACAAGTTAATGAGTTGTTAGAAAACAGGTGGATGCAACGTAACATGAGTCCTTATGCAATGCTCGTGATCCTTGTCCCTAAAAAGGATGGAACATGGAGAATGTGCATAGATTGTAGGGCCATTAACAACATAACTATCAAGTATAGGCATCCCATTCCTAGATTGCATGATTTGCTAGAGCTATTACATGGTGCAACCATATTTTCCAAAATAGACTTGAAAAGTGGATACAACCAAATAAGGATAGAAAAAGGTGATGAATGGAAAACCTCTTTCAAGACTAAGTTTGGATTGTATGAGTGGCTAGTCATGCCTTTTGGCTTGACCAATGCACCTAGTACCTTCATGAGACTCATGCATCATGTGCTTAGAGAGTTCTTAGGCAAGTTTGTAGTGGTGTACTTTGATGACATCCTCATCTATAGCTTGTCCAAAGAAGATCATGTGCATCATTTAACAAGTATCCTAGACACCCTAGGGAAGGAATCATTGTTTGCTAACATGGAGAAATGCATCTTTGGGATGGATCATGTGATCTTCCATGTGGACCAAGAAAAAATGATGACCATAAAGGAGTGGCCTAGACCCAAAAATGTGAGTGAGCTTAGATCTTTTCATGGGTTGGCTAGTTTTTGTAGAAGATTTGTGCCCAACTTTAGCACAATAGCCACTGCTTTAAATGAATTGGTCAAGAAATGTGTGGACTTCAAGTAGGGAATTGATCAAACAAAGGCACTTAAAACTTTAAAATAAAAATTGATCAATGCACCACTCCTAGTCATTCCTAACTTTTTTTTTGAAATTGAATGTGATGCCTCCAATGTTGGTATTGGCGTCGTGCTTCTCTAAGAAGGACACCCCATAGCCTACTTTAGTGAGAAACTTAAAGGAAGCCACATCAACTACTCCACCTATGATAGGGAACTTTATGCTCTTGTGAGAACTTTGCAAACTTGGAAACACTATCTCCTTTCCAAGGAGTTTTTGATCCATAATGATCATGAATCCCTAAAGTTTTTGAAAAGCCAAGGCAAGTTGAACAAGAGGCATGCAAGGTAGGTAGAGTTTCTTGAACAATTCCCCTATGTGATCAAGCACTAATAAGGAAAGGCCAACATTGTTGCGGATGCGCTTTCAAGAAGGCATTCTCTCATTTCCATGCTTGAAACAAAATGTTTTAACTTTGATCATATTAAGTAATAAGTAATTGTATGCAAATGATAATGACTTCTCTTCCATTGTTAGTGACTGCCACCAAGGGGCTTACAAGGACTTTTATCTTTTAATGAATATCTTTTTAAAGGTAAAAGACTTTGCATTCCCCAAGGTTCCTTAACAGCATCACTCATTAGGGAGGCACATGAGGGGAGATTAATGAGACATTTTCGGCCTAACAAGAATTTGAAAGTCTTAAAGGAACATTTTTATTAGCCACACATGAAATATTAATAATTAACATAAATAAAAAAACACATAAATTTATAATAATAGAATATTTACCTTCTTGCTCATTCACTTCATCTTCAGCTCCAATAACTTGTACATTTTCTTCTTCATCTTCATTGTTTCCACTTTCTTTAAGAAATTCAACAATTAACATTGACTTACTTAGTTGTTTTTGTGTCTTCTTAGAAGCATGTTGTTGTCTTGTCATTGATTCAATGCTTCCAAAAGGTACTCCTGCCCTAGATTTTGAACTATCAATTTCAACTTCTTTTATTTTCGTAGAAAATGACCTTTTCTTTGAATTCTCTTCTTGTGATACTCCTTTTTTGTTGGAATGTTGATTGGCACTAAAGTTTTTGAGTTCACTCAAGGTTGTTTCAATTGATTTTAGCCTTCCCTTTGACTTTTTACTTTCAATTGTTGCCTTCTTCACAACTTTCCTTTTTGGATCTTGAAGTTGTATATGTTCTACGCTTTTAGTTTTCATTTCTTCCATTTGAAGTTTCTTATTACTTTGAAATTTATGGTGAACAGGAGTTGGAAGTGCAACATTCTATTTTGTTTGATCACGCACCTTAAAATTAGGGAAGTTCACTTTTCTGTGGGTAACAACAGTCGGTGCATTAGTTGTACATTCATTGGTTGCCATTTTTTCACAATTGATTTGCATTTTCCTTAGTAACTCTTTCCTTGATCTTACTTCAGGAAGTTCCAAATTTGGACCAACCCCTTGTATCTTTCCTTGAGCTTTCATTTGTCTTTTGGAGTTTACTTTCTTATTCATTACTTGTGAGTGCTTGTGAGCAAACAACTTCAATGTATTCAATTTTCACAACCCGCAATCTTAACAAATTCCAACATCATATTTTTTTATTAAGGTTTTAAGATCTACTACAAGTCATTGTGAATGCAAAATAAATGAATCATGTTATAACTAATGTAGCAGAAAATTTAAAGCAATATTTGCAATGCAAATGAAAATATAAATGGAACTAATTGGTGGCAAGAAAAAAATAAGTCAAACAGAATATGCAGATGTATGATGTAAGGGAAAGTGAAAGATGTAGAGGCATAACATATGCAACATGTTATAAACCCATGCAAGACACTAATGCAAGACTTCAAAACAGTTTAGGATGCTAAAGTAAATACAGGACACTAATGCAAGACTTCTAAAAATGGCAGATTTAATGATGGCTTCTTGTTGTCTCCATCGAAGCATGCATGAAGAATGGAGGCTCCATGGATGGTGTTGGATGCGGAAGCATGAAGGAAAGAAGCTTAAGGTGTTTGGTTTAGTGTAGGTGAAAGGATTCTTAAGAGAGGTGAGGCCAACTCCTAAGGAAGAAGACTAGAGTAAACTAGAGAAGAGTTTACTCTAAGGTGAACTCAAAAGAGATTTGTGCACAAATTTGGGCAGCAATTCATTACTCAATTTCAAGCTGAAAAATACATCTCCTAAGCATTCTATTTATAAGCTAAAATGAGACCAATGAGTCTCCAAAAAGTGGAGGGAAAAAGGAGTCTAGAAAGTTGAATTTTGGAGTCAAAAAGGAGCATGTGGGAGGTGTGACTTGCCACCTAAGCAAGTCACACTTGTCTTGCCATGGGAAGCTAACTCTCATCCTTGGAGAGCAAGTTTGAGAAGCTTTTATGCTTTTCTAGAGTAGACACACTACTCTTGGCCCATTTGGCCCAATTCCCCTTTTTGGTCCAAAATTACTTTTAAAGCCCAATTTCCCCTAAGGCCCAATACATGACCCAAAGAAAATCCTATTCTATTGGGCCCAAAATACAAAGCCCAAAATAAAATCCTAATCTACTATTTACAAGCAAAGAGTCCTAGGCTAGGTCTTCACATCTTCCTTGGCCTATGTGAAGTTCATCTTGGGCCTTGCATGCGCATTTAAGGCTCATTCCTCTTGTATTCTCCTAGCCATGGCTCTTGTTGTATGACCCTTGGCTCGAGGCATCTCATCATCCCCTCCCTCTTGAGAAGGATTTGTCCTCAAATCTGTAGTCTCTACCTCATCATCTGTACCAGCTGTAAAAGGTATTAAGTCAACAACATTAAAGGTGGCATGCACATCATAGCCTTCAGACAACTCTAGCCTATACGCATTATCATTTACTCTCTTGAGCACTTTAAAGGGACCATCGCCTCTAGGGCTAAGTTTAAACTTCCTTTGCTTAGGAAATCTATCTTTTCTAAGGTGTAGCCACACCCAATCCCCTTCTTCAAAAATCATTTCCCTCTTTCCTTTATTGTTGTACTTAGCATACCTCTTTGTTTGTTGCTGAATTTGGCTTTTAATCTTTTTTTGCATTTTCTTAACAAAATCATATTTTTCCACCCCTTCTTTATGAATACAATCAAAAGATGTAGGAAGTGGTAGCAAGTCCATGGGAGTGAGAGGATTAAAGCCATAAACAACTTAAAATGGAGAGATTTTAGTAGTTCTAAGAACTACTCTATTGTAGGAAAACTCAATGTGGGGAAGGCATTCATCCCAAGATTTGTGGTTCCCTTTCAAAATTGCCCTTAACGAAGTAGACAAAGACCTATTAACAACTTCAGTTTGCCCATCAGTTTATGGGTGACATGAAGTAGAGAAATTAAGCTTAGTTCCTAGCCTTGACGAAAGTGTTTTCCAAAAGTGGCTAAGGAACTTGGTGTCTCTATCAGAACTTATGGTGTGAGGTATACCATGAAGCTTGACCACATCGCTAAAGAAAAGCCTAGCAATGTTGCTAGCATCATCCACTTTGTGGCAAGGTATAAAATGTGTCATTTTGCTAAAATGATCTACCACTACAAAAATAGAATCTAGACCCCTTTGTGTTCTTGGGAGTCCTAAGACAAAATCCATGCTTATATCTTCCCAAGGGGCTGAAGCAACAGGCAAGGGGGTGTATAATCCATGGGGCAATGTCTTAGACTTGGATTGCAAACATGAAATACATCTATTACAATGCCTTTGGACATCCTTCCTCATATGGGGCCAAAAGAATTTTTCTTTCAAAAGACCTAGGGTTTTTTCTACCCCAAAGTGACCTATTAATCCCCCTTCCTGTGTTTCTTGGACAAGGAGTTTTCTTTGTGAACATTGGGGAATACAAATTTTTCCTTCTTTAAACAAATACCTCTCATTCACATAGAAACCTCCTTGAGGTCTTTCCATACACTCAGCATAAGTGGAGGAAAACACAGAATCTTGAATATACATTTCTAGAATGTGATCAAATCCAAGAATTTGGGCTCCCAATTTTGAAAACAAGGCGTGCCTTCTAGAAAAGGCATTAGCCACCACATTACTTTTGTCGTTCTTGTACTTTATCACATAAGGGAATTGTTCTAAGAATTCCATCCACTTAGCATGTCTTTTATTCAACTTGTGTTGGCCCTTCAAGTATTTTAGCGACTCATGGTCACTATGAATGACAAACTCTTTGGACACAAGGTAGTGTTCCCTAGTTTGAAAGGCCCTAACTAAGGCATACAATTCCTTGTCATAGGTGGGATAGTTGAGGGAGGCACCATTAAGTTTTTCTTTGAAACAAGCAATAGGGTGTCCTCCTTGCAATAACACGACACCTATTCCTACCCCAGATGCATCGCATTCTAGTTCAAAAGTTTTTGAAAATTTTGGTAAAGGTAGAATGGGGGAGTTTTTCTTTGAGTTGCTGAAAAGCATACTCTTGTTTTTCACCCCAATTAAAAGACACATCTTTCTTGACAAGCTCATTGAGAGATGAAGCCAAAGTAGAGAAATTAGGAACGCATCTTCTATCAAAGCTTTCCAAATCATGGAAGCTCCTAACTTCTCCAACAATTGTAGGAGTAGGCCATTCTTGGATGGCCTTTATTTTTGTAGGGTCAACATGGACCCCATTTTTGTTCACAACAAAACCTAAGAAAACTACACTATCTACATAGAAAGTACATTTCTCTTTATTAGCAAACAAACTATTTACCCTAAGGATGGTAAGGATAGACTTCAGATGGTCTATGTGCTCATGCAAGCTCTTGCTATAAATGAAGATATCATCAAAATAGACAACCACAAAATTTCCTATGCACTCTCTAAGGACATGATTCATTAGCCTCATGAATGTGCTAGGTACATTAGTAAGCCCAAAGGGCATCACCAACCACTCATATAGTCCAAATTTGGTCTTAAAAGCAGTTTTCCATTAATCAACTTCTTTGATTCTTATTTCGTGATAACCACTCTTTAGATGAGTTTTAGAAAACATGAGGGACCCATATCAAGCATGTCATCAAGCCTAGGGATTGGATGCCTATATTTGATGGTGATGTTATTTATAGCCCTACAATCACAACACATTGTCCACTTTCCATCCTTTTTAGGCACTAACAAAACAGGGACAACACAAGGACAAAGGCTCTTTTGGACCTAACCCTTTTCTAACAATTCTTGCACTTGAGACTCTATCTCCTTTGTTTCTTGAGGATTTGTCCTATAGGCTAGTCTATTTGGAAGACTTGCCGTAAGCACTAAACCTATTTGATGCTCAATTCCTCTAAAAGGAGGAAGCCCAATTGGCCCTTCCTTAGGGAATATATCTCAAACTCTTTCAAAAGATTTTCAATTTTAGGAGGTACACTCTTAAGTTCAAGAAATGTGGCAGTGCATGTGAGTGTTCCTTTACACAACAAGAGGCATGAGGGTTGTTCATCATTGAGAACTTGGTTCAAAGATTTTATAGTCAAAATGTTCTCACGTTGAATGACCTTGGGAGAAGGAACACCAATCTCTCCCACCTCATGTAACATCCCTAAGGAATATTACTTAAATAAATAATTAAAAATAGAAAATTGAATCTCAAAATTCGCAATATTATTATTCCCAAATGCGGGAAAATTTAAAATGTAAAACACGCGCCAAAATTTATAAACTGTAGTAGAAGAAAACATTACAATCTCTAAAAATACAAAACCATAACTGAAACATAGTAAAAATAGTAAACATCTCCTAACTCTAATTCCCAAGCTAGCCCTCACTCCGTCGCCTAAGCATCCTAAGTATCACCTGTATCAACATCTGCTCCTGTGTAACGAATCACACAATCATCGCCATACACAAACAGAAAGGATGAGCTGATAATATAAAAGTAACATATATATAATACGTAAGATAAGTCATACACCCATCTTATTCAATCTACTTAGTTCTTGTCCAAGACCTTAACCCCAAAGCTTTTCAGCCTTCAATCACACAAATGGTTAGCCTCACACGAACCTGCCCGCTCGTGGTCCTGCCTCTACGAACCTCCCTGCTCGTAGTAGTGCTATCAAATCAAAGGCAATTTGTTTCAAACTTATTTCTTCTTCATTTGAAGCACCCATATATTGAGAAAGAGGTTGAGACATTGTTTTTTAGATTTTAGAAGACTTTGGTTTTTAAAAGAAAATTTCAAAGAAGAAGTAGATAGTAAAAGCTTTTAGTTCTCCTCCAGGAAAGAGAGGTGAACCACTTGGATTGCTTACATACCAAGACTTTCCTAGCCAAGGGAACTTGAAACTTTTGTACAAAACTTCTTAAATGAAATTAATTCAAAGACTAAGTTGGCACACACTAAACTATCAAACAAGAAAATTAAAAACAAGAAAGATTAGAAGCTATATGCGGCCTAAGTTTTGGTAGAAGTAGAAGGCACTTGGAACCTTCAAACTTCACCACTAAAAGTGCTTCACTAATGTATAGAAGAGGTTCTAGTTAGGAACCTTCCTTTGCTTTTATTTTCTTTAGTTTAAAATTTCATTAAGTTGGCTTGGTTGACTATTTTTAAGTTGACTTGTTGACGTTGACTTTGGGTTGACTTGTTGATTCAAAAGATTAGCTTATCCTTAAACCAACATGCTAATAAATTTCTTAATTTGCTTTTGTAGGAATAAGAAAGGAGGAGGACCACATAGGAGACACTTGGCGTCCTAAGGAAGAAAGAGAAGGAACAAGACTTTCTAGAAGCATCTAGAAAGGGGAGGCCGACATGTCTTGGATACCAAGTCTTCTAGAATGTTCTAGAACCTTCCTTTGGGAGCCTTGGCCATGGAGACTTGCCACCTAGATGGCTTGGACGATAATTCACCCATGTGCACCCTACGATGACCTACTCTCTAGAACATTCTACGTTTCTTTTGTAATCCTTTAACATAGTTCTTTTACAAAGAGGCCCCTAGACTTGTCTATTTAAGGGGACCTCAAACAGAATATCCAGATGTATGATGTAAGGGAAAGTGAAAGATGTAGAGGCATAACATATGCAACATGTTATAAACCCATGCAAGACACTAATGCAAGACTTCAAAATAGTTTAGGATGCTAAAGTAAATACAGGACACTAATGCAAGACTTCTAAAAATGGCAGATTTAATGATGGCTTCTTCTTGTCTCCATCGAAGCATGCATGAAGAATAGAGGCTCCATGGATGGTGTTGGATGCGGAAGCATGAAGGAAAGAAGCTTAAGGTGTTTGGCTTGGTGTAGGTGAAAGGATTCTTAAGAGAGGTGAGGCCAACTCCTAAGGAAGAAGACTAGAGTAAACTAGAGAAGAGTTTACTCTAAGGTGAGCTCAAAAGAAATTTGTGCACAAATTTGGGCAGCAATTCATTACTTAATTTCAAGCTGAAAAATACATCTCCTAAGCATTCTATTTATAAGCTAAAATGAGACCAATGAGTCTCCAAAAAGTGGAGGGAAAAAGGAGTCTAGAAAGTTGAATTTTGGAGTAAAAAAGGAGCATGTGGGAGGTGTGACTTGCCACCTAAGCAAGTCACACTTGTCTTGCCATGGGAAGCTAACTCTCATCCTTGGAGAGCAAGTTTGAGAAGCTTTTATGCTTTTCTAGAGTAGACACACTACTCTTGGCCCATTTGGCCCAATTCCCCTTTTTGGTCCAAAATTACTTTTAAAGCCCAATTTCCCCTAAGGCCCAATACATGACCCAAAGAAAATCCTATTCTATTGGGCCCAAAATACAAAGCCCAAAATAAAATCCTAATCTACTATTTACAAGCAAAGAGTCCTAGGCTAGGTCTTCACATCTTCCTTGGCCTATGTGAAGTTCATCTTGGGCCTTGCATGCGCATTTAAGGCTCATTCCTCTTGTATTCTCCTAGCCATGGCTCTTGTTGTATGACCCTTGGCTCGAGGCATCTCATCATCCCCTCCCTCTTGAGAAGGATTTGTCCTCAAATCTGTAGTCTCTACCTCATCATCTGTACCAGCTGTAAAAGGTATTAAGTCAACAACATTAAAGGTGGCATGCACATCATAGCCTTCAGACAACTCTAGCCTATACGCATTATCATTTACTCTCTTGAGCACTTTAAAGGGACCATCGCCTCTAGGGCTAAGTTTAAACTTCCTTTGCTTAGGAAATCTATCTTTTCTAAGGTGTAGCCACACCCAATCCCCTTCTTCAAAAATCATTTCCCTCTTTCCTTTATTGTTGTACTTAGCATACCTCTTTGTTTGTTGCTGAATTTGGCTTTTAATCTTTTTTTGCATTTTCTTAACAAAATCATATTTTTCCACCCCTTCTTTATGAATACAATCAAAAGATGTAGGAAGTGGTAGCAAGTCCATGGGAGTGAGAGGATTAAAGCCATAAACAACTTAAAATGGAGAGATTTTAGTAGTTCTAAGAACTACTCTATTGTAGGAAAACTCAATGTGGGGAAGGCATTCATCCCAAGATTTGTGGTTCCCTTTCAAAATTGCCCTTAACGAAGTAGACAAAGACCTATTAACAACTTCAGTTTGCCCATCAGTTTATGGGTGACATGAAGTAGAGAAATTAAGCTTAGTTCCTAGCCTTGACGAAAGTGTTTTCCAAAAGTGGCTAAGGAACTTGGTGTCTCTATCAGAACTTATGGTGTGAGGTATACCATGAAGCTTGACCACATCGCTAAAGAAAAGCCTAGCAATGTTGCTAGCATCATCCACTTTGTGGCAAGGTATAAAATGTGTCATTTTGCTAAAATGATCTACCACTACAAAAATAGAATCTAGACCCCTTTGTGTTCTTGGGAGTCCTAAGACAAAATCCATGCTTATATCTTCCCAAGGGGCTGAAGCAACAGGCAAGGGGGTGTATAATCCATGGGGCAATGTCTTAGACTTGGATTGCAAACATGAAATACATCTATTACAATGCCTTTGGACATCCTTCCTCATATGGGGCCAAAAGAATTTTTCTTTCAAAAGACCTAGGGTTTTTTCTACCCCAAAGTGACCTATTAATCCCCCTTCCTGTGTTTCTTGGACAAGGAGTTTTCTTTGTGAACATTGGGGAATACAAATTTTTCCTTCTTTAAACAAATACCTCTCATTCACATAGAAACCTCCTTGAGGTCTTTCCATACACTCAGCATAAGTGGAGGAAAACACAGAATCTTGAATATACATTTCTAGAATGTGATCAAATCCAAGAATTTGGGCTCCCAATTTTGAAAACAAGGCGTGCCTTCTAGAAAAGGCATTAGCCACCACATTACTTTTGTCGTTCTTGTACTTTATCACATAAGGGAATTGTTCTAAGAATTCCATCCACTTAGCATGTCTTTTATTCAACTTGTGTTGGCCCTTCAAGTATTTTAGCGACTCATGGTCACTATGAATGACAAACTCTTTGGACACAAGGTAGTGTTCCCTAGTTTGAAAGGCCCTAACTAAGGCATACAATTCCTTGTCATAGGTGGGATAGTTGAGGGAGGCACCATTAAGTTTTTCTTTGAAACAAGCAATAGGGTGTCCTCCTTGCAATAACACGACACCTATTCCTACCCCAGATGCATCGCATTCTAGTTCAAAAGTTTTTGAAAATTTTGGTAAAGGTAGAATGGGGGAGTTTTTCTTTGAGTTGCTGAAAAGCATACTCTTGTTTTTCACCCCAATTAAAAGACACATCTTTCTTGACAAGCTCATTGAGAGATGAAGCCAAAGTAGAGAAATTAGGAACGCATCTTCTATCAAAGCTTTCCAAATCATGGAAGCTCCTAACTTCTCCAACAATTGTAGGAGTAGGCCATTCTTGGATGGCCTTTATTTTTGTAGGGTCAACATGGACCCCATTTTTGTTCACAACAAAACCTAAGAAAACTACACTATCTACATAGAAAGTACATTTCTC